>Ga0209692_10000153_pt1 | contig 224558 bp, 211 predicted proteins | sample tdDd472_FD_187129 | JGI IMG/M metagenome (GOLD analysis project Ga0209692, IMG submission 187129) | Marine sediment microbial communities from the Atlantic coast under amendment with organic carbon and nitrate - tdDd47.2 (SPAdes)... | ecosystem: Environmental > Aquatic > Marine > Coastal >... | reverse complement strand
TTTGATAATAGCCCTCAGCCAGTTCATTCCAAGGAATCGTCTCGCTTAATTTAACCCAACGGTTATTTTTATCCATTTCTGAAATAAAAGGCCAGTCAAATTCTTCAATGGTCATTTGTTTGGGGTCTTTATATCGGATCATAAGTGCACGCTTTTTGATGGTGTTACTGGATTATTTGTGCACTATTATATCATCAATGATACTTTATCTTAAATAAAATCAAACACTTGTATTTTCTGAGCAGACTCTATTTAACGAGTAACGATTGCTAAGACGATTGAGGAAGGTATTTGGAATTGGCATGGAAGTAATCAGTATAAATCAAAAGTGGACGTGTAAAATTTTGCACAAGCAGAAGGCAAAATAAGACTGTCAGCTAGAAAAAGAGAAAAGTAATATTGCCCCATGCACAAAATAAAAGTGCCAGAAATGAAGCAATAGCCTCCAGAATAAAAGCTTTTTGTATGGTGTTCAGATTCTCCCCAAAATATGAATGATTAATGTAATTATCGGCTTCTTATGAGTGTCTTTGAATATTCATTTTTGAGTAGGTTAACTGGCTGAAATAATTCTTTTTGTAAACTCCAAACGAGGGTAGTTAGAGTTGATGAATTTCAGTATGATTTACCGGCATGGTTTTTTTAATCATGTAAAAACCTCCTTGGCCCTTGAGCAGTGCTCAAGGGTATTTTTTATCCATTCAAATGATGCTCAATACTTTGCAATATTTGCTCTGGCTCATAAGGTTTGACTAAGTAATCCACAACTCCGGTCTTAGCCAACTTGAACGAGTAATGTAATGACTATTTTAGGCGGGTGTTTCTCTAAATCATAGTTAGTTTAGTCAAACTGCTGAATTATTATCTTTTCTTTATATCTCAATTTATCAGTCGTGAGAAGTGAAAGAACCAATCCTATTGGCCCCAAAAGCAAACCAATAAAAAACCAACCAAGTCTATTTCTACCTTTATTGTTGGCAACGACGGTTGTCATAAGTGCAAAAGGAAAGAGTGCTAGAAAAATAAATGGAAGTATTTGCATCGAAAATTATCCTTCCGTTAATCGAGTTTCAAAAAATCTATAAAAAAAGTGAAAACGGTTGGTTAGGTTAAAAACCGCTTTCACTTAAAAATACCTGTAAAAAGGAGGAGAAACAGGTAAATACCGTCAAAGGTTAAAGAGGACCCTTATGGAGTCATAGAATAAGGTGTTAGGAATTTTATTTCAGTAATGCGTGTCACATATAAAGGAGTTTGATAAAAAAAAGGAGATTTTATCCAGATGTGATAGACATCATAGGTCATTCTTGTTTTAAATTATTCTATACTTGTACATATAGACGGGGTTGCTTTGAGTAATTAACCATAATAAAAAGGGAGTGAACCATGATATTGATAAAACTAATTTTGGTAAGTGTCAGTGTTTTTATGATACATGCACCCGTATCTGCTCAAACTGATGGTTACCATGAAGGCATTATGTGGATTTTGTTAAATAATCCAGGCAAAGGAGATGAAGCAATACAAAGAGCCTTTAGCTATCCTATAAGCAAGCAGGAAGCAAAATCTATAATGGCTGAAACGGTACAATATTATGCAGAAAAAGGTGAAAAAATTCGGCAAAAAGAAAAATGGTTGGATAAAGGTGTAAAGGTTTCATCTGCTATAGCGAACTCAAAACTTATTAAAGCCAACGACATTGCACTGGCTATATTGGCACCAGGACTGGGTATTTCTGGAATAGCATCGGCTAAAACAAATATTCAAGCCATAAGAGCTCTTATTTCTTCTCAAGCGGCATTAGCATCATTAACCTTCAAAGCAGCAAGTTGGATGGAGCAGTTAGGAGCTTGGCGTAAGGGAAAGGAGCCTAATCAAAAGGTACTCAAAACATTAGATAGGTATAGTAATAATTCAGGCCGAATATCAACATTTGTTGGATTTAATAAGCCAAGTAACTTGTCCGAAGTATTTTCTACTACGCATGGTGTGCTTAGTGATCCTACCATTCAACAGAAATTAAAAGGAGAAGAACAAGAAAAAAATGCGCTCGTAGGAAACTGGAGTGGTCATACTTGGTGTGCAAATCCAAAGAAAAACAAATATTCATTTAGGTTTGGTATTTCTATCAAAGACGGTGTTATTAAGTGTAATGATTACTCGAGCAGTAACATATTTAAGCCAGGAAAACTGTCTGAGAAAAGTTTGCAGTGTTCTTGGTATCGTAAAAACTCGAATGCAAGTGGGACTTACAATTTTTACCTTGATAAAAAAGACAAGAAATTGCTTTTAGGGCATGAAAATACAAAGGATATAAAGTGCAAGCTTTATAAGTATGAATTAAGAAAATAAGAGGGTGAGTATGTTTTGTGCCAGCAGGTCTGTCCGGTCCAACTTTTCGACTTCCCCTTATTTTTTTTAGAAAGTTGTATAGGTCATGCCATTCATACAATAAAAAATAGAGATGAACTCAGGTAATGAAGCCATCTCTATAAAATCATCCTGTTAAAGTAGAATAAAAGAGGTCGTCCTGTGTAGGACTGACAGTTTGGGCGACTGTCATTTTTAATTGTAGCTTAATTATGTGGAGAGAGTATCGAGGAGTAGACAGGGTATTTCTGTGGTTGGACATATAGTTTGGTCTGCAATACATTTTATGCAGTTGTCAGAAGATGAGGGTAAGAAGATTGCTGAGCAATTAAAACGAGAAATAGATTTTTAATTCATAAAGAGTTTCTTTGTGGTAAACCTCCTTGAAGAATTTTTTCTTTTAAAATTTCATGTGTCTTTTCAAAATCCAGTTCTAGCTGGGTAATTAGACTGTCTATGATAATAAATCCATTTAATACAGAATCCCCTTTCATTTTCAGTCCTTGTTTTATTCGTTGAAGAAGGTTGTTTAATACATCACGTAACAGTTCAAGTTGGCTTTTAAATTTGGCTAAGTTGGGTTGAGATTCAGGTGAGAGATAAAGCTCTTCCATTACAAATGTGGAAAATAAAGAATAAAACATTTCTTCACGGTTTGTGGGTGGTAAATAATGTTTGCGAAGCCATTGGTTATGCTTAAAGACATAGCAATTGGAATGTAGCAAGATAAACCAAACAGAATTAAAAAAGATATGCTGGGCATCATCTGATATGGATATTTTTGCTTTTTGATTTTGTTGGAAAGTAATTTCACCGACTATAATTGAATCAATTGTTGCAAAGTAATTAATTAGTAATTCAAACTCTACTCCCAAGCGACAATATTTAACAATTGGGTCATGTTTAATATCGCCAGGACAAGACATGTGTTTCATTTGAGCCCATTCTGGCGTTGAGTTAGTTTTCATTCCGTCTTCACCAAAATACATTAAAAACTCTGGTAACTCAGGAAATACGATTTTTATATATGGAAATGTCATGATTCACGCTCCCCCAAGCAAGAACAAAGATGATATAACTCGTAGATAATCTCATAGACAGGTTTTTATAATTCTATTATTCAATAGATTAGATGGATTAGCTGGCAATGGCTATTGTACTTTAGTCCAGTTAATTGGGTCCCCTCCTGGTTATAGTGGACATTTACGAGGGGATAAAAAATGTTGGACAACTATTTCGGATAAATTACACACTTACCCAATGGATTTAGTGAAACGGCATTTTCACGCAGAGCGCCCCAATCAGCTACGGGTTGCCGATATTACTTTCGTCGTCACTTGGATTGGCTTTGTCTATGGGGTGTTTGTGGTTGATGTCGTCGAGTCTGTCGGTCGTTACGGATCAATTCCACTTCCTTTGTTTTATTTCCAAATTCATCATACTCATAATTAGTGATAATGTCAGATGCTCCAGCTATAACATGTTTTTCAATAAGTACATACTTATTAGCACTGGCAGTATTAATACCTAACATAAAAATAAATAGATAAACAGTATAAAACTTCATCTTCCCGCCCCAGTTTGATGTTTAATCTTGGATTTTTATATAAAGCTGCAGATTATAGTCAATATCGCCATACAAGTCTGTAGCTTTTTTATATCAAGCGATATCATAAACGACAATCCAGCTGTTACAATATTAATAATTGAAAGATCGATATTGGCCTGAAGCGGTAATTCAATTTTCATTGAATTTATGTTTAATAGGTATATTATTCCATTGATTGTTAATGAAAGTCGCTTTCAGTAAAAAGTATCTAGCCAAGAGGGGGGGGAGGTAGATAAAAAAATGGAAACAGCTAATAAAAACTGTTTCCATAAAAAATTACTCACCAGGATTGATCGTGAGTAAAAGCTCCTCAGGGAGGTAAAAGGATCATACATTATAATGCAGTGGCTTAGTGAATAAATTGCACCTAACTATAATGCTAAGAAGACATTTGATATTGAGCCTCAGCAAAATTTTGTCAAAGCACAAATTCAAAAATTGGATTCCTTAATTAGTAGAGAAATTAGTGTCCCCTGGGACAAAATAAGCACTCAAATTATGATCATGCTCATAATTTCAAATTCCGCGCCGGTGACGAATCTGTTTCAGGCTGATGTGTCTTTGGTGTGAGTGTTCTTAAAAGTTTTATATTATTGCAAAAGCTCACTCATCTGTTGATTAAGCGCTTTTAAGGTTGAATAAGTGCCATATCGCGAAGCCTCTATACAAGTAGCATCAACCTGATTATCGGCGCAAAACCGACTAAAGATAAAGCCTGTATCGCTTTCTTTTAATAGATATTCCCCATTTTGATTAATTAATTCAGCGTCTGGCCAACATACAAGCCTTGCCATGAATATCCCCACCCTATATTTTTATTCATACTATAAACATAGCTGGTATCTGATCTTTTGTTAGGGGTAAGTATAAAAAAAGTGAAGACGATGTTCAGGGGGAACAAGGGCCGCCTTCACTAAAAGTTATCTGCCCAAAGGGGGAGATGGCAGATAAAAGCTTGGAATACATAATAGGAAATGCATTGAATATCAAAATAACATTGCAAATTATGGTAGTATGTGACAAGTGTCACATTGATCAAGATGTCGCTTTTAATATTTTTAATTCCTTAACTTTAAATTCTTGATTCAAATATTCGTAAGAGATAACCAAGGCGTAGATATTAGCCCTGTATTTGTCATGATTACCATATCAGTTGAATTAGTGAATTGTATTTTCTAAGAAATCCGATATTTTTTTCTGCATATTAACTACATCAAAGGGCTTAATAACATAATCAACTGCGCCTGCCTCTCTTCCCTTTTTTATGTACTGTTCTTGGCAGTAAGCAGAAATAAATATTACCGGTATAGTCATTGTTTCGCTGATCTTTTTTAGATGTTTACAGACCTCAAAACCATTAATGTCAGGCAACCCAACATCTAATAATATTAAATTGGGTAATTGAGCAATTGCTTCGTTTATGGCGTCCATTCCATTAGTAGCAGTAATTACATCGTGTTTGGAATCTATAATCTGCTTTAGTAAATTTATGTTAGCGGGAGTGTCATCTACAACTAGGACAGTTTTATTTGCCATTTTTTTACTGTGTGGATTAAGTTTTAATGTCAAAAAAACAGCCTGGTAGGGGGGAGAGAGCCATAAACCTTTATTTGACCAGACTGCAAGCTTTAAAACCATAATCGACGGATTGCATACTAGATTATGATTTATTCATGATAAAAGCTCTTTTTTAAATTAGCAATTAAAATGCCGTCGTTTTGACTGGTAATAAGATTATAAAAAACAGCCTATATCGCAGATACTGTAAGTTTGGGGTGGTGAAAGGGTGGATTCCGTTTGTTCTAGTACGACTAAAAAATTGGTTTTAGGTCGTGATATTTTCTGAAAGGCAAAAAAAAGCGACCCATAAATGGCCTTCAAACCTGGGTCGCTCAAACTTATTACTGGCGCTCGCAGCAAATTAGCTAAGGTAGCTATGGAGGGGCGCTGTAAGCACTGATGACCATTATATTGCAGTGCATTAAAGTTGACTATAATACTGGGTTAATGCTTAGTATTAATTAATTTAAGTTGTTGTTGAGAAAATTGTAGCTATATTAATCAAAATATAACCAATCACCTTCAGAGATAGAAAAAGTAGCAAATGTTTTTATAATTATCCCAGACAGATAATTGTCTGCACCTTGATTGTTAAAATTCAAAACTGCGTCGGAAATTGCGTAGCAACCGAACAAAAACCGACCAAGAAAAAGCAACGGTAATTTGTATTGTAAATCTAGAATATTATTTGTTAAGAAATGTTAAGGTGGATTGCTAGATAACGACAGAGTAGGGAGGAATAAAATAGTGGATTTCTGAAAAATGTTTACCTAAATGTTTACCTAGAACAACTAGGTAACACTTAGATAATTCAGCAACTTTTGTTAAGTTGTTGATATGTATGGTAGGCACGAGTGAACTCGAATCACCGACCCCCACCATGTCAAGGCAGGATTTCCAATTTCAGCCATAAACCACTAACAACTTTAAAGCACTAAGAATAACTAAAAAATATTGAAATAACAATATTTTAAGTTTATAGTTGAAGTTGCTTAAGGTTGTAGGAAGATTCATGTTATTTCTTTCTGCTGTCAATTCAGTGTCAATTCAGGTGGTTCTCATGGCAACACCGATTATCAAATTATCAGATGCAATTATTAACTATGCTTCAGGACGCAGGAGTAGCAGTAAACCTGAGTGGTCATACTTAAAAGGTGCATTGGAGAACAAAGGTGATCGGATTCGGGATCTGGATGTTGATGGTTTTGATGTTGTTCGAAGTGGGGTTAATACTCTTTCATTTCGGCTCTACTATCGTCTTCATGGAAAGCGAGGAACATTAACCATTGGTCAGTTTCCTAAAATAACTACGACTCAAGCTCGTGAGCTGGCTAAAGCTAAAGCGTTAGAGGTCGCAAATGGTGAAAATCCTGTACAGAAAAAGCAGGCAAAAACAGAAGCGCAGTCCAATACCTTAGATTCTTACCTCAAACATGAATACGCTTTGCACATGGACCGGGCTATTGCAGGGAAAGACTATCTGGCGGTTATTAGGAATCATTTCCCTAGGCTGTTAAAAAAGCCACTATCCGATATTTCCAAGACTGACTTGGTTAAGTGGTTACAAGAGCAGATGGGAGAATATAAGGATGGCAAACGCGGTTATTCAAGTGATAGCATAAAAAAACGATATTCAGCGTTAAAGTCTCTCATGTCTCATGCGGTAAGAAATAATGTGATCCCGCTTAATCCTTTTGACAAGATGGATAAATTAGAATTCCATAGAGACGAAGGTACCCAGCAACAAGCCAGAAGAACTTACCTTGAGATTGACCAAATTAAAGCTTTAATGCAATCGATAGACAATTATGACAAAAAGCTAAGGGCTGAGAGGAGAAATAGCCGTTCTCATGGCCAGGCTCATTTACCTGATTTAGATAACCTAGCCTTTGCCAGCCATCATAAGCCAATGCTGCTTGTTTTATTTTATATGGGAATGCGTATTGGTGATGTAACCAGCCTACAGTGGGAGCACGTTATTGATACACCCTTTACCTGCAATATTACCAAAGTGTTGGAAAAAACCAGGAGAAAAGTTAAAGAGCCATTTGTTTTACCAATGCCGGAACAGGTACGAGATGCCCTAAAACTATGGCGAATACAGCAAGGCAAGCCCAACTCTGGACTTGTATTTCCTAATCCTAAATCAGGTAAACGCATGGATAAAAAATGTCTTCAGCGATGCTGGAAGTGGGTTAAGCAGGATGCGGAATTTCATGATGATCTTCAGCTTTATGCATTAAGGCATAATTTTGTTTCATGGCTGATTATGAAGAACACCCCATTAAAAGTAGTTGCTGAAATGGCTGGCCATAAAACCACAACTATGATTGACAAGCATTATGGGCATTTAATTAAAGGAGCAACTAAACAGGCTTCAGATACATTTGCCAGCTTGTTAAATACGAATGACAATAGAAAAGTAGTTGAAATAAGTTAAAACAGAATTAGCCTGGATAGACTGATCATCGAACATATTAGTACGTCACTGATATTTCCAGGCTTTCTAAATTATGACGACGTATCTTGGACGGAGATAAATATGTTGGTTTTCTATAATGGGTTTGCAGAAATAATTGAGCCAGACACTAATAAAGTGAAAGTTGGAAATATTGCTGGCTTGGGGAAATTATGTAAAGAGCAGCAGCTTGAAATTAAATATAAAGGTTTTGCTGAGGCTAGTTCTTTAGAATTATGCGATCATCCAGATTGTATAGACATGCAAGGTGCAAAAAAATGCCGCTTTGTAGAATATATCGATCCAACTAAAAACTTCAGTATCAGAGAAAATTTGCGCTCTAGAGTTGTTAAATATTCGGCTAGTGACATAGTCGAACCTGCTTCGGCCCAAGAACCAAAAACGGGTTTTAATAAACTAAAATGGCAAGCAAAAGATGCCTTCAGTGCTCGTGAAGTAGCTTTATTTATTTTGGGTATGGATCCTGACGATAGAGGAATGTTAACTGATCCAAAAAGTGAAAACCTAGGATGGCTATTAGAGTTAAAGTTCGATCAAAATAAACGAGATCTCTATGACACTATTGTTGATGAATTGTTAATTGAGATGGCCGGACTTTTAGGGTTAAAAAAAATAGAAGAAGTCGAGCGTCAAGGCTCTTTGAACGATCATCAAGCTTTTACCAGAAATTTTATTAAAGCTTGGTGCGATAAGAGAAATATAGATTGCCCTGAAATCCTTGTCCCATTAAATATTTCGAAAACAAAACAAAAGGACGAAGGAATAAAGGAAAATATTCGTACAGATGAAAACAAAAAGAATCTTACTGAAGACAATAAAAAACAGAATTTAGAAAATCAAACTAAAGAAAGTAATATTCCCTATAATTTTTCTGAATTACCAAGCGATCAACAAAGAGCACTTCTGATTGAAATTTTTATAAACTGGGGAGTTAAACAGAATAAACTCACTCGACATAACGATGGTACTGTCTTTGTGCCAACATTAAAGCATACTCTTTTTTCAGAAATTCGAAAACAGGAATATTCATTTCTATTTAATGGAGTGGATCGCAAGGTGATAGAAGCTCTTTTTAAAGTTTCGGACAGTAGAAATAGCACTCTAAAATTACTTCAGGACAAAGGAATTGATTTCGAGAAAAACGCTTACAATCAGGATAAAAATTTATTTAATCAGTACCACGTACCGAATAATACACAATCATCGAATTAAAACCTCAAATTTAGATAAGAAAAGTTTTGTGTTGCAAGGTTTAACTATTTGATACAAAAGCATATATTGCATAATTAAAACCCTTGAGTTTCTAGCCTTTCAAGGTCTTCAATATTTTTTCCGTTTTCTCCCGGCCCGATAATTTAACCCATAGGTTTCAGTTCTTTTTCGAAAGTTCTGGTTAGTTGTTTATCTTCTATGAGGTTAAAAAAATGCTTGAAGTTGAAGAGAAAATTCAATCTCAAAGTTCAGTGGCAAATCTTCATAAAAGCAAAGAAGGTTTTGCCCCCGTATCACCGCCGGTTGTTTCGGCTATTGGCGCTACTAAATATTTAGCTATCGAGACCAACAAGCCAAATACTGATGGTTTAAAAACGTCTCGTAGCACGGGCACTTTGTGGGGCGTCAAAGCTCCGCCATTTCTTAAGTGTGGGCGTAAAGTTTTATATCGTATTACTGACTTGGATGAATGGTTAGCTCAATTCCAAAAGGTTACGAATAACGCGCAAGTGGAAGAAACTTTAGATAGTGAAGAAGAGGCTGCTTAATTATGAAAAAATCAAAAGCCCCGACGGCGGCCGAAACTCGCATACCTGACAAGGCTAATTCTACTCCATCCGCCGATAATCTAGCAAACCTTTATTACGTCCAGCACAGCGTAAAAGCTGCCACTGCTGGACTTAAGCTTTTGCCTCAACAAGAATGGCAAGCCGTACACGGCCCCGAGGTAGCGAAGGCTGTTGAGATTCTTTCTGCTTTCTTGAAAGTGGAGGACTAAGACCGTGAGTCTTCTGATTAGCCAAGAGCTAAATGAAGTATTTTGGAACATCGCTGCTAAAGAATTAGAGGCTGATTCCAAATACGGCAAACCGTTTAATCTTCCTTATTCGAAATCCGTCAAAAACCCTGTTCCGGGCAATGACATGGTTTGGCTCATTGTCGGTGATAACTGGACATTGGCTAAAGAAAAGCAATGCCGTGGATTACCTGTATTAATGATCCCAACCGGAACGCCACTGGAACATATGAGGTTACCGGTTAAAGGCTTTGATGTATTGGTTCTGGATTTCGAAATCCCTTCCAATCAATACGCGGAATACCTGCTTTATAAATTATCAAAAGCCGGTGCTGAGTTTGTCAATATCGTTTCGTTAAGAAATGAATCTATCGACGGAATGCAATATGAAAAAAATATTTAATGCTGACGCATTCGAATCTAAGAATCCTGATATTGCCAATCATGAAGAAAAATTTTCGATTAATTTATACGATGAAAATGATAAGAAAAAAAGCCAATCCACGTTAATGATTGAAATCGGAGAGCAAGGTTATCTGTTTCATGATGACAATATGGATGCTTATGCCGAGTTTGAACGCGATGGTATTAAGTCAACTATGGCAATTCGTTCTAAAGAATTTACCGAGTTTTTAAGTCATGAACTTTATCTTTTAACGGCTAAAGGTGCTAATGCACCCGCGATCACTGACGCCAAGAATACACTTGAAGCTAAATCCAAGTATAACGGCAACCAGGCGGTTACGGCGGTTAGGGCGCTTAATTTTGAAAATAATGTGCTTATTGATACCGGCTGTAGTCAACGTCGCGTCATTCAAATTAATGCCAACGGCTGGAACTACACCAATAATTCTCCGGTAAAGTTTGTCCGTAAGCGTGGGATGACAGCCTTACCCCAACCATCAACTTATGGTGATATTCGATTAATTGAGAAATATTTAAATGTTTCCGTAAATGAACTGCCACTTATTTATGCTTGGTTGTTTTGTGCATTGGCTGGTGTAAAACCATTTCCCATACTGATTTTACAAGGTGAGCAAGGAACCGGAAAAAGTACCACAAGCCGGGTTTTAAGAGCGTTGGTTGACCCGAGTAGTGTTCCATTAAGAAGCCCCCCCAAAAACGTCAGAGATTTGCTGGTATCAGCTGGTAATAATCATGTGGTGACGTTGGATAATTTGTCAGGACTAAATGCCGAACTTTCGGATTGTTTGTGTCGTTTAAGTACCGGTGGTGGTATTGATTTACGTGCTTTATTTACGGATGGAGAACAATATTTAGCCGACATTCAGCGCCCTCTGTTAATTAACGGAATTGACGACATAGCGACTCGTCCTGACTTGGCTGAAAGGGCTTTTGTTATTAACCTCCCCGTTATCAACTCAAAACATAGGCGCAGTGAAAAAGAATTTTGGGAATCATTTAATCAGGATTCTACGAAAATTTTTACCGGTTTACTGAATGGCATTTTTTCCGGGTTACGCCATGTTAACGACATTGTTTTAATTGAAAAACCTCGTATGGCCGATGTGGCTATATGGGCAACGGCTTGTGAACGTGAATTAGGTATGGAAGGCCAGTTTTTAGCAGCCCATACCAAAAATCAACACAATGCTATTCAAGCCGGCATAGAAGCCTCCCCCGTTGGTACCGCAATTATGGAATTAATGTCCAATCGTGACAGTTGGACGGGCACACCGACCGATTTATTGAATAAACTGGAACAGATCGCCGGAGATAGACAGGTTCGCTCTAAAGCTTGGCCTCAATCGACCAAAGGTTTAAACAATATTATTAAGCGCCTGACTCCCAATTTTAGAAAGTTAGAAATCGAGATTATTAAGAAAACCTCAGACGATAGAACATACCGTTTAGAAAGAATTGATTTACAAGCGCCTTATCCGCCTGAACCGCCTAAAACCAGTCAGGGCAAGGGCTATAGCTCAGGCGGTTACAAATCGCAAGCGCCTGAACCGGCGGTTAAGCGCCTGAGCCAGGCGGATAGCGAATCTAACCGCCTGCCCTCAGAGCCAATAAACACGGGTATTCCGGCACATAAGGCGGATAAGGCGGTTAATTCCGAAAAGTTTCTAAAACCACGATTAAACAAAGAATCCGTGTTTGAGGAGATTTGAAATGTTAGTTGATTATTTGCAGGAAAAAGGAATCGAAGTCTCTACCGATGGTCACAAGCTAACCATAAAAAGTGAAGCAGGGTTAACCGATGTCCAGCGTGATTTTCTTAAACAGCATAAGCACGAAATCATTCAAGAATTGCAAGCCAGTAATGATGCGAGAAAATTTCGATTTTCGTATCAGTTTGAGTTATCCAATGGCGATAAAGGGACATTAATTTCTGAGTCCTATCCTGATAAAGCACGGCAGGAATTAGAAATCCGATTTATCGGGCGTGAAGTAGTTAGGATGGAATTATTAAATTGAGGACATGAATATGAGAATTGATTCTCTTATGGGTGCTAGCACCCACAACGAAATTGATAGCCTTTTTCGAGGACAAAATAGAACGTTAGCGGTTCAGCTAATCGAATTAACAAACAATTTTAGAAAATATTGGCCCATGACGCTAAGGGCTTTTTACTATCAAGCTGTTGCCGCATTAATTGTTCCCAATGATATTAAGCAATATCGTCGTGTTGGAAAAATAATGGCCAGCCTGAGAAGAAATGATTTGATTTCATGGCGGTGTATGGAAGATAAAACCCGCGCTACCTCCGGTAAAAGAGGGCGCGCGGATGTCGCCGGGTATATTCAAGAGCAGTTAGAGGACTTTCTTAGCCCTAATTTTTACCAGCGCTGCTATATTCAGGAGCAACCCGTTTACGTCGAAATATCTGTAGAAAAGGATGCTCTCTCTAATCATGTAATCGATGCCGCATGGATGCACTGTACTCGCGTTAATGTTACCCGTGGTCAGGTTTCGGCAACTATGTTGAACCAAATTGCTGAAAGATTCGACAAAGCAATTATGCGGGGATTAAAACCAATACTATTACATTTTGGCGATTTAGACCCAACAGGTATACAGATACCTAAAAGCATGAAGGATGGGTTTTTAGAACATCACAGTATTTATGTTGATGTTAGACAGGTTGCTTTAACTCCTGAGCAGTGTATGGAACATGATTTGCCGCAATCGCTAGATGCTGCTAAAGCCGGTGATCCTAATTATGACCGATGGATTGAAGAATTTGGCGATCAATCGCCAACCGAACTAGATGCTCTTCATCCTGAAATACTCAAACAACTGGTCCAAGATTCTTTAAATGAAGTTTACGATATTGGCGAAATGGACGAGCAACGACAAAAAGAATTGGAAGAGCGAGAGCTTTTAAAAGACATGAGAACGCGCACTCTTGGTTTATTGGAACAGGAGTTCCCAGAATATATGGAAGACATTTATTTCTAGACGCGATAGAGAACGAGTCCAATCAATTTCGTAAATTTTTTTAATTAAAAAAGGAGACGTACAGCCAGAAAATATTATTGAAATGTTTTATTTGAGAACTGCATTCAGCACTGCCAAGTTTACCAAGCCTGCAGCGCCGAATGTTTAAATATTTGATTACGCCGACAGTATAAAACTTAAATGCTGTTTCGGCAAGAGGTAAAAAACATGTTAGTAAGAATAGATTCTCAGCTTCGGATTACCGATTACACGAAAGCTGAAAAAGGTAAAATTATTGAAAATAACACCTGGCTGAATCCAGCCTATACGCAGGCTCGCAAAATGCGGCGTAAAACTTGGAATATCGATAAATACCTCTTCACTTATTCTTTGGATGGGAATGAAATTGTTGTCCCAAGAGGTTATCTGTCGAAACTACCGGACTGTAAAGTTATCGATAACACCACGGTAGCGGCGGCTCATATTCCAACGCTAAATGGTTTTATTCCCAAAGGGTACCAAGAGCAGGCGATTAGCGAAACTATTACACACGACCAAGGTATTCTTCAAAGTGGAACCGGTAGCGGCAAAACGTTGATGGGACTGGCGATTGCTCACGAAAAGCAGCAGCGCACTTTAATCTTAACTCATTCGAAAAACTTGATGTATCAGTGGCAAAACGAAATAAAAAAGTTTATGGGTATTGATGCTGGTTTGATTGGTGACGGCAAAGTTATTCAAGGGGATATCACTATTGCGATGCTGCAAACGTTGGACAGAAACCCGGAATTAGTTCAACAACTGTGCGGTAACTATGGTACCGCATTAATTGAAGAGTGCCACCACATTCCCTCTAACACCTTCTCGAAGGTTATTAATCAATTGGCTTGCAAGTATCGATATGGTTTGACCGCGACACCACACCGTCGTGATGGTTTACATGATTTAATCAATCTGCATATCGGTGATGTTGTTGCAGTTGTAGCTGATAATGATGTAGCAGCCGAAAATGGCTCCGTACCGATTACGGTTAAGAAGATATATTCAAAACGTTATTACCAGGTGGATAACTGGAATGGCTACGTTAATCAGCTGACTGCTGATGCATCGCGCAATGCACAAATTGTATCGGCAGGTGAAAAAGCGTCCGAAAAGATGCCTACCCTAATTTTGACAGATCGCGTGCAACATGCCGAAACATTGTCCCAGATGAGCAAGAAGAAGCACCTACTGATTCATGGCAAATTAAAAGCTAAAGAACGTAGAGAACGCATGGCACAGATTGCTCAGTACGACTTAGTCATTGGTACAACGGGTCTTTTAGGTGAGGGACTCGATGTTTCAGGCTGGACCGCCTTGATACTCTCTACACCAATTTCTAGCCGGGTGAAGCTGCTACAGGTTATTGGTCGAGTGATGCGTCCTGCTCTCGGCAAAACACGAGGCTTTGTGGCGGACTTCGTTGATAGCTGTCATTTCTCCAGAAGTAGTTACAAAAAGCGTTTGGAAATATACGCCGAGAAAGGCTACAAGCTGGTTGCTTAACTACAGCAGCGCTTTCATAACCACCACTAAATGAAAGCGCCTAACCCAATTCTCTTAACTATAGACTGGCGCAATTATAGCGCCGGCCACTTTGAAACAAAACAAACTAACCTTGAATCTCACTGTCTTATAATCTATCTATTAACAAACTCCATCACGAGAATCATGTTTATGACCAAGAAACAGCTCAGAAAGGCCCTTCAAAGCATTACAAACCGTTATTCTGAAACAGTGCCAGATGATCTAGTCAGTGACGATGTTGAAACTTTTGTAGCCTGTCTGAATCATACAAATTTGGCTCAGTATTTGTTAGAAACTGAGATGGTTCGTGATATTTCCGAACTAGAAGCTGAATTGCCTAAGTACCAATCGGCTCAGGGTATTGTTGGGGCTTATCAAGAAATGTATGAAATTCTGGAGTATGTGGGCTGCGTTGAGATGAAGCCACCAAATTTAAGACTGGTATAATTTAGAACTCTTCAGGCTCCAAACCTTTTTTAATCCCAAAAATAAGTCCGACTGAAGCCAAGGCCATCATGCTTGCAAATACGAATGTCATTGTGTCCCCCACAAAAATATATCACTGAAATTGGTTTTAATATTATAGGAATAGTAAATCAGTTTTTGTTAACAAGTTCACAATTTTTAGACTTTATAATTTTTTTACGAAGATAAAGACGTTTAACCTTACTTCGTGCTCTGCTGCTACATTAACACTAATATTGCCTTGTTCGACTTGTTCAACTAGCTCGAAGGTGGCTTTGTTGTCTATGGCTTCCGCTGCTGAGCCTGCTCTCCTAACTGTTGGCGCTGAAACACCATGCTCTTGAGCTAATCTTTCATCTGTCGCTAACTTCTGATCAATTTGATCGGAAGTTAAGTCACTTCTTTTCCCTTGCTTCTTCACCCGGTTATATTTTCGGCCCAGCATTCGTTGAATTGTTTGTCGTCTAGGGTGGTGAGTTCGTAGAGAGTAACCCCATGAGGCTGGATAACCCGACGCATGTGTCGGGTTATCCAATCGTTTGTCGGCAGCTATAGCTATATATCTTTGTGCCGTTCTAGCACTAAACGGCAGCATAGAATCATAACCTTCTCTCTCTCCGGTTAATCGCCACCACTCACCATGATCTAAAGTCTCTTTCGCCTGGATCAGGTCTCTACCTATTTGAAATATACTTTCAACGGTTTTGTTATATTCGTTTTGAATCTTATCAGCCCAGTAAGGTTTAACTAATTCGGGTGCGCCTTGGGTGTCTATGGCTTCCGCTGCTGAACCGGCGCGCTTAACTGTTGGTGCTGAAACGCCATGCTCTTGGGCCAAGCTTTCGGCGGTGTCGATCAAAGTGTCATTTTGATACTTTGATTTTTTATCCCCGCCCTGCTTGCCTTTCACCCGGTTATATTTTCGGCCCAATAACAACTTGAATTGATCAGGGGTTAGGTTTCTGCGGCCAAGCTGGTTGTCAATCATCCAATCAATAACCGATTCTTCACTATCAAAACCTTTGTGCACCACATCAAAATTAATGTCATGTATAGAATTTAGGTGAATATGGAGGTTTTACGGTGTCCGTTTTGGACATCCAATAAATTCTAATTCTGTGAATCTTCGGAATTAAACTGACGCAAGACTTGCGTTAGCCAGGATGGTCGAATAAGTTGACCATCTGCAAGTATTTGATATTTTTGATAACCCAAATCTGGGGAATCTATTCTTTTATCAAAATCCAATTCAAATAGCTCAGTCATCATTTTTTCAACATACCTCATAGAGATGCTGAGAGCATACTACTAGGTTACAAAGGTAATCAAGATAGAAGACATTTAAACGAAAGCCAGCGGGCAATGGTTGCTGATAAGATTGCAAACCTTCTATAATTTAAAGCGGGTTCTAGATTGGAGCTAGTTTTATTTTAGCTTGTCGGTAAATTATATTGCCACGCCACGGTAGCAGGCTTTTAAATTTAGGGTTGGATATTTATTAAATTAAGCATCAGGATAAACCCATTTTCTTAATTCACTGATATTAATCCCTTGCTCACCACTTTCTGCAATATTTGTTTCTATGCTTGAAACAAAATATACCATTCCAAGATAAGGATGGTTCCGTTTATTTACTCTATAGCCCTGCCTCTTAGCTCTACTCCTTAATCGGTTCTCAAAATTTTTAAACTCCTTCGCATTCATTTGTTCAATCTGTTCATCTGTTATGTTTGAATCGTCAATCCTGGCAATCATGGAGTTATTCCTCTTTTTATTTATCGTACTGCTAGTATAATACTGTTGGTATCATGAGGCAAGTGTAGATAAAAGGAACTGTAACTATCTGACTAAACAAATTAACCATTCCCTCGAATGATTCAAAATGCGCCGGAGCGTAAAAAGTAATATCCTCGCGTGCGGGATAAGTAGGGTGTCATTCACATTGCATGACACTAATTTTTCTTTAAAAGCATGATCCGGGTTCTTATACCCCAGTTCCAAATAATGCTGGTCACAAATTTTTCGGATTTCGGATAGTTTGAATCCAAAGTGCAGATTTACACCTTGACCTGGCTTCTATTTTTCCACCATCGAACAACGCTTAAAGCGTAGCCCTTAATTTGGGCTGTTTATATGCAAGGGTAGGTGATACACCCACCTTGATTAGATTTGGCCACACGCAAGTCGTGCGTTTCGGTAACGCTCATATTCCGGAATATTTAGCATCAATTTGATTGATGTTTAGAGTGGGTGAAATAATTCCACCCTGATTATTTAACAATTCGACCAGTTTTCCAGATGGTTTTAAATGCGGGAAATTCCCACATTAAGATTAGAAATGGTGACCGTGCTCCCCATTTGATAATTCTAAGCTAGGGAAAGTTTTTCCCCAGCTAATTCAGGAACGCAAATCATGCGTCCCTAGCAGTATTGCCAAAAGTTTCCAGGAATCCAGCTTTGGGATTCGTTACTTAAGCAAGTTTGCTGATGTCTAACCTTCAACCACAAACCCCAGTCTATCGAATAGCCAAACAGCAGCCAAGCAAGGCAAAAATAAGACTACCAGCAAGAAAAACAGAAAAGTAATATTGCCACATGCACAAAATAAAAGTGCCAGAAATGAAGCAATAACGTCCAGAATCAATGCTTTTTGAATGGTGCCCATATTCTCCCCAAAATATGATATGTTATATTCATTTCGAAATGTTTAAAAAAATGATTTAGATGCTAATAGTTGATGGGCTTCAATATGTAATGCAATTCGTTTCTGGATTTCATCTGGTAAAATGGGTTTGCAAATATAATCGACAGCGCCTAGATGAAATGATAGTTCTTTATCTTCAGCGGTATCACGCGCAGAAACAAATATAACCGGAATGGACTTGGTCAGAGCATTACCTTTCAGCCAGCGACACACTTCAAAACCATCCATTTTAGGCATCATAATGTCCAGTAAGATAATATCAGGATTATTTTCAACCGCTTTTTGTAAAGCATTTTCGCCATCCAGTGCCATGATAATCGAATAAGAATCCTCTAACAGGCCCTCCAATAATTGAAGATTAATAATCTCATCATCGACAATTAATATTTTTTCGTTTGCCATGCTACCTCCCCCTTGATAGTTATTAATAATTTAACTCGATTATCAGGTATTAGTAACTTCCGTTTGGAGGGTGTGAAGGACTTAAGAAAAATTGCTACTCATACCCATTCGGATTAGATACTTTGAAAGGCGATAAACTTATAATTTAAGCGGGTAGAATAAAGTTTTTCATTGGGGGAATGAAATGGAAGGATGTACACACTTTGTAGGAGGTCCACTGGACCGACAATGCTTACCAAATATACCGGACAATAAAACGTTTACCTATGAATACAAAAAAGACGGCCAGCTAGAAACTGTCATGTATAACAGGGTCGCATATCCCTGGAAAGATGAGCATAACGTATCAATTATGTTGCTCGATAGTCTCCCAAAATCTTATCAGCATTTTGTCGTTCGTAATATTCGCCATGGAATGGGAGATAATCTGACTTTGGGGGAAATAATTTTGTGCTTGCCCAAACTGAGTGATTCACTGTTAATCGAATAAATCGGCACAATCTTGTGCTTATTTAAATACGGGGATTTCCCGCAACTAGCCTCTGCAAATTTGCGGACCCTACATTCAAAGCCTGTGAATTGCCGGTTACGAAAAAAAGCCCTGCAGGGATTAAGAGCAGGGCTTGAGTTATAAGATAAAGTTAATTTTAATTAATCTTTGTCATTAGTGCAAAACTTTTAACAAATGGTCCAGCCATAGCCGGATTTTTTATCATTGCTTTAAAATCACCTGTTTTAAATTGAAGCTTGCCGGTTGTAACAGCCATACCCATGCCTCCCATGCCTAACGGTTTTTGAAGCCACTTTTCCCAGTTTTTTCTATCAGCACGCATATCCCAATTTGGCTCTTCACCATCGTAAAGACCTGCCCTGACAGCTTCCCCATTTTCGACTATAAACACACAAGCTGGTTTATCTTCTCCTTTGAAGCCGCAGCAGATTGTAGAGCCAAAGTTAATTTCTGCTAGCTTGTCTTTAACTTCGGGGTCATCATTCCACAAATCTTTTAATTGATTTATCCATTCATCTGAAAATAGTTCAGCCATAGTCGCCATTCCTTTATAAATTTAATTTGAATAAGTGCAAATATAACATTTAGCAGAATTAGGATTAAAATCAAATTGGATAAATCAATGCAGATAACTATTATTTTACAATTAGAAATGCTCAAGGCAGCAAATGTCCAAAATGGACATCGTTATTTTAGCTGAGAAAAGGTATGCATTTAACGCATACCCTTGTTGCAACGATCTATTTCTAAACTAGGGCGAGGGTGGGCAATGTGAGCCTATCCATTATAAAACTCACTATAATAATTGGCTTTATTTCAGCTATTGTTTAAAGCAAAGGAGAACAGCTTTTAAGAGTACTGTATCGCCAGTATTACAATGAAACTCTCCATATCCACCTCCATCTCTATTGTTCATAATACTAACGCCATTATTAGTATTGGTGGATCTATTGTTAGTTACTGTAAATACACCGTCACATCTGCTATGTCCAGAAATGGCCATGTCAAATTTATTATCACAATACAGCCTATGCATGCCTGTTGTATTTGGTGTTACAGTTTTGATGTATAAGCTCGAAAGATGGCTATTACCCTGTTCACCAGTAGGCCCGATTTCCCCCGCATCACCTTTTTGTCCTGGAGGGCCGATTTCACCCTGAATACCTTGAAGACCTTGCAGTCCTTGTTCACCTTGCTCGCCTTGTAGTCCAATTTCTCCTGGTACTCCTTGCTCACCCTGTAACCCCTGAGGCCCATGCAATCCGACAGCGCCAATAGTTAAGTCGTAGCTATCTTTGAATTTGCTTTTATTCCCAACAGATACCGATAAACGATAGTCACCGGCAGAGACAGGTTCGTCATTAACCAGTAAATCAGCCACAATTCGACTATCATTAAATTCAGTTACAGTTAATGCTTCGCCAGCTAATTTAATAACAGGTGTTTTACCTTTTCGATCAAAGCTAATGCCGTAAATGGTAATGGTATTGGCGCCCAAATCTACTTGGACTGCTTCAATTTTGGTATTGGGTATTTTGGCCGCGACGTCGGAAATAAATAGAAATAGAGCAGTGAATAACGCTAAGGCAACAAGCTTTAGTATCGATTTGGTTTTCATTTTAATCCCCCCATTAAATTTAAAATGTCCCTATATTCACTTTATACAAATTTAGAAGATATGTATGTAGGATTTTTCCTACAATTAATATAAAACATTACTTTAGTTGATTTAGATCACTATAAAACGAATGATTAAAATTTCTTGCAATTCGTTTTTCAAAGGCGTATTTTAAAAATGTACTAGCAAATTCTAGTATGCGGGTTTGGAAGCTCGGATTGTACAAGGCGACACAAAGACGCCTCTAAATATTATTGCGTCTTTTTTTTGTGCCTACGTTTTATGGTGGATGAATGCCGGGAGGCTTCGTGCCTGCCGTTACCTTGTACACGGTCTTCCAACCTGGTATTCATTCGCCGCCCTTAATTTGGAAGTTATTGGCGGTGGATTTCTTAAATTAGTACAAGGAATCGCAGTCATGCAAACAAAAAACAACACCACAGATCCATCTGTAATCAATCTCGCCGAAATCAACGGCAATCAAGTCATAATCCACGCCAAAGATAACGATTATAACCTCTCGGTTAGCCAAACCTATCAATTAGCCAATCAGCTTCAGAATATTGCCGAAGCTGCAGATTTAGCCGTCAATCTACACGAAATCCCGGTGCCGTTTAGTGAAGAGGAAATAGATTTTCTCTATCAACGAAAAGCCATTTATGAACAACAGCACCAAATTACTTTTGCTGACTTAGGTGATTTTGTATCTCATATCGTAGCGCAGCAATTAAGAACGGAATTTGAGTCATTAATTAAACAGGCCACTCCCTCTGAAAACCAGGTTGCCTTACCGAAACCAGACTTAAAACTGGACGTAGCAGGCGCTTTAGGTGGCAGTGTTGTTATTTATTCCGATATTGAAAGCTACCATTTATCAGCTACCGACGCAGTGACGCTTTCTCATAAAATCGAGAGAATGGCTAATACGGTTGTTACGGAGGTGAGCCATGTCTAATCAATCAGAGGAAACTACCCAACTCAAAAATGCAGTTAATACTATGGACGGGCTATCACAAGAAGGATTTGGAAAAATCAATGGTATTGCTGGACTGGCTATTGATGCATTGGAGTCATCTACCAGGCATAAAGATACTTCAGACGATGTGGTTAATGCTTTTAAAGCTATTGCAGGAATCTCTTTTGATTTTATGAATTGTATTAATTGCGAAGCTGAAGATGTCGGTTGCCATTACAGAAAGGAGGGCAAGCATGGATAATCATAACTCTAACATCATCCCATTTAAAACCAAGCAAACTCTGGATGCTGAGCTCCACGCCAAATACTTAAACTCCTTGCCGATTACTGACGATGAAGTATTCCGGCGAATGTTCACTTTTATTAAGGAGCAAAAAGCAATAGCACAAATGCGGTCACGATTAAACTTGGAGAAATAAAATGCCTAATGTTATTCAACTCAGGACCGACGCTCAAAGCTTTATTGAGCAGTGGATTAAGGTGAGAAAAATTGAATCACCTAAAAAGCAAATTAAGGCTAAGGCTTTATTGATGAATAGGCTTGATGATTATGCAGACAGGCTAATTTTAGAGAAGAGGAAAGCATAATCACCCGGGGTGCGTATTCGTACGTGCCCCATATTCAGGAGAAGAATATGTCTTATCCAATGAATGGTGGGCAAAAGTTTAATCCACCGAAGGGCTATCAATGTACCAGTAAAGGTGTTTGTCGGCTGGTTGAAGAAGGAGATCATGAATGGATAACCCTAAGGCCTTGTGAAGTTACGGCATTATCTCGGGATGAGTCCAACAACAATTGGGGCGTACTCGTTTGGTGGATTGATTTAGATGATATGGTTCACGAAATCGCCATCCCGAAACGTTTGTTTCATAGCCATGGAAGCGAATTAGCCCAAACGTTAGCTGATGGTGGCCTGCAAATTATACCCGGGCGCGAAAAAGCCTTATTGCGCTATCTAGCCGCTTTTAATGTGGACAATAAGCTGATTGCGGCACCAAGTACCGGTTGGCTAAATAATGCGTTTATCTTGCCACACGAGTCCATTAACGAACCACCGCACCAACGGATTGTTTATCAACCGACAGGACTATCGAATATCTCTCGTGCCATTCATCGACAAGGTGCATTAGCCAATTGGCAGGCCTTAATGTTAAATGTGTCTGATATGGTGAAGTTTTTTATTTGTGCCAGCCTCAGCGCGCCGGTTCGATATCAAGTCGGGATTGAAGCCGGTGGATTTCATGTTTATAACCTTACCAGTCAGGGTAAAACCACCTTGTTACAAGCGGCTGCGTCCGTGTGGGGTAATGGTGTGGACCCCGCGATTGCGGGTGGAGCTGAATCCTATATTCAACGTTGGAACGGAACCGCTAACGCCCTGGAAGCTAAAGCCGTTGCGTTTAATGATTTGCCGATGACAATTGATGAAATTGGTGAAGGTGATGCAAAAGAATTTGGCCAAACGATTTACCGGATTATTTCAGGTACCGGTAGAAGTCGTGCTGGCCGTTCTGGGGAACTCAGAGACAGTAAATCGTGGCGTATCACCGTATTATCAGCCGGAGAATTAGCGGTGTCGGATTTTATCGAAAGTGGCGGTGGTAAAATCAAAGGCGGTCAAATGGTGCGTTTAGTCGATTTAGATTTGTCTAACATGCCGCCATTATTCGATAGTGCTGCTGAAGCCAATAGTATGAAAAAACTCTGTGCGAATCACTATGGCCATGCGGGACCGGAGTTCTTGAAAATGGTACCGGATTTAACGGTAGGTTGGAGTGATTTTAATCATGACGTCATTGGAATAGCACCCAATTCAATTGCCAGTCGAGTTAGAGCCCGATTTGCTTTGGTAGCTTATACTGGAATACTGGCTTGCCAGGCAGGTATCTTACCTTGGACGGAAACGGAGATTATTCATTCGGTACAGATGGCTTATCGTACCTGGCATAAACAATTGAATACGGTTTCGGATATCGACAGAGGTGTTCAATCAGTTCGAGAGTTTATTCTCAAGCATGAATCTCGGTTTGAGTTTCCCGGTGCCGATTATCCACCCAATAACCGAGCTGGCTGGTATCGGGATAATATGTATCATTTTTCACCGGCCGCATTTAAAGAGGGTTGCAAAGGCATTGACCCAACCAAAGTAAAAAAGGAGCTGCACCGGTTAGGTTTTCTGCATCTGAATAAGACAAAAGGTTTGAATTCGGCATTAAAAGTATCGGGTAAAGCCGTTACTGTGGTATCGGTAAAAACTGAAATATTATCTGACTCAATTAATACTGGTAGTAACCATGGTAACCGTAGTAACCCGTATGGTATAGCAAGCGATACAGGCGTTACCACTAAGGATGAAGAGGTGGTAACGGGTAGTAACCTGGATCAAACTTCTGCTTTCAAGTTACCACTGGTTACCACTTCAAGACAAGAGGTAGCAACCGCTAAAACCTGCATAAATAAAGGGAAGTTACCACGGTTACCACCGTTACCACCTAAAAAAACAGAATATTTTGATAACTGTCAGGAGGTGATTTAAATGCTTGCCCAACGATTGTATGAACGCGGTGTTTTATTGTTAGCGGGAGAAACTAAAATTCTGGTTAAGACTCAAACACCGTTAACCGATAAACAGCGCCAGTTTTTGAAATTATTGCGGAGTTAAGAAACCCAAAATCAACACATAAATCTTGTTAAGGGCATTTTATGCGATTACCTGAAATGGGCGAGGATTCTCGCTCGTTAGGTTTTCCACTTTTTAGGGGTACAAAATTGTACCTCTACTTATGTGTGCATACTAAAAAACACCTTATGAGACTGCTTTAAGTTTCTGTTTTTAGTTTGGTTATCCACCATTTAATAATAGTGACAATTTTACCTGTATCAGCAGTTGATTATAAGCTTCGAGAGTCAATATCTAATTAAGAAAAAACTTCTATCTTATTGAATTAATTTGTAATTAATTTTAACCAAAATATATTGTGCAAAATGTGCTCAATTTGTAATAAAGCAAATTAATTAGCCACTTTACGCCGGAAAATTTGAGTTATTCACAAAGTTATCCACAGATTCTGGGGATAGTTTTGAGTGTTAAAAATTGATAATTTAATTTCAGATTTGATAACGCTTTGGTTTAGTCTTGGTTTCTAGAATTAAGCCTTTGAGTTTTAGGCCTGCAAATTTGCGGACCTGTTTTTCAGCTGTTAGGCTGTAAGTCCTATCAATGCAACTTTTAATTGGGCGTATTCATTTAAAAGTTCAGAGATTAACTCACCCTTTTCCTCTAATTCTTCTTTTGATTTTGAAACTTGCTTTTCTGTATCAATACTCAATACTATCGGAGGTAGAGGATCTTTGCTTTCGTCAAAAAAATACGGTATCGAGATAAAACAGCTTGGTAAATATTTCCCTTGATACAAATACATTTTTTTTACATCTTGTGCGTTTAATCCCACGTCGTTTAATTTTGAGACATAATTACCAAACTCTTCAGTTTCGCCAATCTCGATGTGCTCTTCATTAAAACACACTCGTGTTTTGTTGTTTTTAGCTGCATGCCCCGGACAGCCTTTTACTTCGCCAAGTTTGTGGTTACACGGGAACGATATTGTGCTGATAGCTTTTTTAGGTTCTGCCTTTCCATTCATAAAAAGTCTCCCAGGAAGGGCTCTATAATATTTTCTACCTTCTAAATTTGTATGCCGAAGCAGTATAGATAGCTTGTATTCAAACCCATCATGACTGCCTAAAATTTCTTGAAATTTACTTTGATATTTCTCATGAAACTTATCACACATCAAGTTCGCTAAAATGCTATGCTGTGATGATGTGGAACCATAAAAAGGAGATCCAAACCTGCCATCAACTCTATATGCATTGTATGCTTTCAACTCTTCTCTTTTTCCGTTTTCATCAACATCTTTTGTAGCAATTGTGGTTTCGGAAAATTCACATCCGTTCATTTCCTTATTCACTTCACGTATACCGCCAGCTAATTTAACTATTTCAGCAGATAAAACGAAATTATTCTCCTCGGCGGCAGCTAATAACCGAGCCCCTGTAATAATAGCTTTACCATATGGCGTTGGTTTTAGGTCTGGCAAAATGTCAGCACCTATTTTATCCCAATCATTGTCGCCTGCGTGTAGTGCAAGTCGAATAGGAGTGCTTTGGCCTATAGCGCAAGATGAATATAAATTTGTAGCCTCTCTAATGAAGTCACCATACCTGTCGTTTTCCTTAACAACGCACACAAAACCATCGCCGGTAAAGTTAACATAAACATTTTCGGTATCTGATTGGAAATTTAAGCGGGAAAGAATTTTTTTTAGTTCTGAAAGAATCGCATTATTTTTATCTTTAAGTTCGCTTTGATCATATGAGGCTGATGCGACCATGTCAGCATACAAAACAACATCTTTGGACATTTAATTGTTATAACCTTATAATTTTTTCGCAATATTAGCCAATAATTGCTAGCAATTTATATCCATTTAAATGCTTATTTTTATTGAAGTTGACATAAAACATCCTGTTTCATATATGTTACTTAAATGAATTCTTTCATTTGGTGCGCCGGATTTTATCACACACTATATGGCTAGACAGGATCAAAATCAACACAATATAAGTAAGCTGTTTAAATTCTGTGTGCTTGTTCATGTTGTTTTTATCTATTTAGAATTATTATGATAATTCTTGTCAAATATATTAAACACTGTTTAATTAATTAAGTTTCTGTTATATAATGTATTTAATGTTTTGATGGAGTGCTGAAATGACTCACAAAGACCGCCGATTAAAATGGAAAAGCAAAGGACAGGAGATGGAAACCTTACGCTTGCCCGTGTCATTATCTCGGATTATCCGCAAGAAACGTCGTCAATTGTCTACCGAGGCTATGGTTAAAGCCTTAGAGGCTGCCTAGGAGAATACCATGCAGAATTTACCAAACCCGTTTGCTCAAGAACACCGCCGTTACTTAGCGGATGAAGCACCAAAGACCATAGGCAATGGCATGTCGATGCCGGCCAATGCCTTACCCGCTAAAATTCCACCCCGTACGACTACCGAGAGCGGAACCCCCAACTTGTTTGCCGCGAAATTATCGGATAAGGCCCCGAAAGACTTTGGCCATTTTTTACAGGCTCCAGCAGGTATGAAACCCATGGGAGATGCGATACACGATATCAGTCAGAAGGATGATGCTTTAGCTCAGTCGTTTACCTTGGATAAGGCGGCTCAAGCTTATCCCGGTGGTGCTTTAGGTTTTCAACAAGCCATGAATGCTGGGCCTCAAATACCGGATGATACCCTAACCCTTCGTAATACGGCGGGTACGGACGAATTCGGTAATGATAAATTTACCCAACAAAACACCTTGCCGTATTTTAAACAAACCCAATACCAACCGGACAAGCAAAAACAAACGGCCTTTAATAACAGTATGCGATTACAAGACCGCCGAATGGATGCGATTGATGATTTTAATTCCGGTAAATTCTCCGGTGCTGCAGGTGCAACCGTGAACGCTTTAACCGAGAGAAAAGCGCCGATGTTAAGTCCTCAATCTACGATCGGCGGCAATATGTCGGATTACAAAGCCGGTAAACTGGCGAATGATGCCGCGAGATTAGGTCAACAACAAACACAGCATGAGGACAATTTGAATATCAGGCGGCAAGAATTAGCCCATAAAAAGCAATTAGAAAAAGCCCAACAACAGAATCAACAGTCCCAATACAATAACACGCTGCGTCGTCAAAAAGTCGCGGATGCGTTTAAACAATTCCATGAAGGCATGAAAGCGAATCAACCGGACTATCATAAAGTGGGCGGTATGTTAGCCAAGACTCAGGGTGGTAATGCCGAATTGGTCAGCCCGGAAAACATGCTGGGATTAAATCCGCAGCAGTCGCAAATGATGGGCGCCATAATGAATGCTAAAGAGCCTGAGCAAGCCAATGCCATGGCCCAAAAATACGGCATAAGCCCGGCCATGATAAACATGTACCGTCAGTACACGGGAGCCATGTAATGTCCACCCCAGTCCACACGCTATTTGATGACGACGAGTTTCAACGGGATATGCAATCGTTAGGGGTGTCTGATACGAGAAATCCAAGTAGTAAGTTTACTCAGTCAGACAATTTACCTGTAATTTCTGATGATGAGTTCCAAGCCGACTTAGCCAGGCTACAAGGTGGTACGGATGACCGTTGGGAAGTGACCAAAGGCATTTCTTCCGGTATCGATAGCTTACAGGCAACCGGTGGTGGTGTCATGGCACTGGCCGGTGACGCGATAGATTCCGATGCAGTGCGTAATGCTGGCATGGATATTTATAATCGTAATATCGAAGAAGCTCAAGAAAATGCACCCAGAATAACGGATTATCACGATATTCGTACCGATGGTGTGGGTAACTTTGTTGAAGATGCGACGGATTATGCGGTGGGTGGGATTGGGCAGATGTTGCCCTCTGTGGCCACCATGATAGGCACGGGTGGTATTGGTGGTTTAGCCGCCAAGAAAATCGCACAAAAAGTGGTTAAGGATAAGTTTGGTAATAAAGCCAAAGCTGTGGCCCTCAAAAAAGCCCAACAGAAAGGTCAAGTGGCTGGTGCCGCTACGGGCAGTATCGGCATGGAAACCGGTGAAATCTACGGCGATGTGGCAGAGCAAGGTGCTGAAGGTTCAGAGGCCATTATCCCGTCTTTAATCGGTGGTACAGCTGCCGGTGCTTTAGACGTCCTTCCGGTTTTAAATGTCGCCAAGAAATTCGGCTTTGGTGGTGACTTTGCTGAGCATTTACAGAAGCGTTACGGTGATATGGGGCGCACTCAGCGTATGGGTGAAATGGGCGTTAAAACCGGTTTACAAGAAGCCGGTACCGAAGCAGCGCAAACCTTTATCGAAGAAGCCACTAAATCCTTTATTCTGGAAAGGGAACTACCCGAAGATATTAGTCATGAGCTGATTAACTCAGCCTTATTAGGTTTTGTCGGTGGCGGTACGTTAGGTGGTGCCGCAGGCATTGCTAAACCCAAAGGCCCGATTGAAAAAGCCGCTGATAAAGGCCAAGCTGGAACCTCAAATGTACCGTTTGAAAGCCCTGAAGCAGACACCAATGATAACCAAGCACCGAATTTAAATCGTACCTATCAGGATGAGCAACCCGTAGATATCGGTAATGGAAATCAGCCATTACCCACCAATATAGATGACTCAGATTTGAGCCATGAAGCCGATATCAACAATGTATCGCATGCCGCACAACCTGATAGTAGCCAACGCAAGGAGGCACCTCTTTATGAAGCCGGTCAATCGGTTCTGTTTACTCATCGAGGCGGTGAATTATTAGACGGTCAAATTATTCGATCCAATAAAAATGGCACCATGGCTTTAGTGAAAATGAACAAGTCCGGTCATACGGGTTGGGTGAAAGCGGATAAGTTGCAGCCGAAACCCGAAGCACAAATGGATGAAATGACTGAGTTTGATCCAACCGCAGGCGATCAACCCGCGTTTCGTAGTAAAGCTACGGCCATGAAGCAAGCTGAGTTTAAAGCCGGTACACATGAGATCCAACGAGTTGCCCCAAATCGTTATGTGTTAACACCGGTTCAGCCAGAGCTCCCCAAAACTGGGGAAGTTAGTCAAGCTTCCGCGCAGGTTGAAGGTAATGCACAACCTCAGCAAAACATTACCGTTTTAAATGAGCAAGATCCAAGCCTTGCTGTTGGTGCGACAGGAAAGCAGCCTACCACAGAGATGGTCAAGAAAGCTGGCCATGTTGGGGTACAAAATGATTCGACTGTAGTGGAAAATACAGCCAGTGATCTAGCTGACAAAGAGTCCTACGCATACAGTCGTTCACAACCGCTAAATGACATACAACAACATGCTCGAGCATTAGGCGTTGATTTGAATGTCCAGGAACGTGATGACTCGATTAGCTTAGGAAAAATGGTTTCGAGTCAACCCAATCAAGGCTATGGCAGTCAGGTGATGAAAAGCTTAATTGATTATGCCGATCAAACCGGGAAAACTATAGCCTTAACCGCTGATGGAGATTTTGGCGGTAATAAATCGAGACAGATTAAGTTTTACAAACAATTTGGCTTTAATCTAAATCGTGGTAAGCATAAAGATTTTCGGTTTACTGAAAACATGTTACGTCAACCCAATGTCGCTTTTAGTAAAACCAATACCGCGGTCGGCCAGAATATCGACAGCTTACGCTCGGAATTAACCCGAGAATTTGGGAGCAATGCCAAGTTTCGTTTGGTACAGTCTCAATCGGAATTACCGGGTAAACATGAAGGCCGAGTGTCCGGTATGAGCCGTTTAGGTAAAATCTATCTCGTCGCGGACAATGTTGCCCCGGGTAAAGCCAAAGATGTGTTTCTGCATGAGGTAGTCCATACCAAATTAGAGAAGCAATCGTTTTATCAAAATATTCTTAGCGATATTGAAACCAGTGATAAACCAGCTGTCGTAAAGGCCCGAGAATACGCCAAACAAGCCAATACGCGTCCTGAAGATGTGGGCAAGGAAACCATCGCCTATCTGGTGGAAAATGCTAAGGACGTGGGATTTATCAAGCGGTTTATTACCAGAATCAAAGCCTGGTTTAAGAAACACTTTAATCTCGGGCAACTAAATGATAAAGACTTGCGGGTGTTGGTGCGAGGACTGATTAATGAAACCAAAGCAGGAAATTCTGCACTGACAAATGCGGTCGATGTGGGCAGCAGGCCAATAAAAATTATCGATAATTTAGATGGTGAACAAGCAGCGCATCCCTATACGCCTGCCGCCTCATCTCTAAAGGTAGACAAGGATGAAGCATCTGTCCAGTACAGCAAAGTCAGTGACATGACCAACCGATTAACAAAAATCGTTAACAATGATACCGGTATCGTTAATTATCTCAAAAACAAAGCCGAAGATTGGCGTCCTCAGTGGTTAGGGGCGTTAACCTTAAGGCAATTAGCGGATATTGGCAAAGCCTATCTCCCTCAGGTTGAAGGCTATGTAAACCTGAATACCTTGATGCAAACCGAACGCAATACGGTCACGGACGAAGCCAATCAACAAGCCGAAACCTGGCGTCAATTTGCAGTGAAAAATAAAGTCCAGGCCAAACATTTAGCTGAATTGATGCACGATAGCACCATGGCCAGTATTGACCCCTCCAAAGATTACCAAGCCTTGGTGAATATTAAAGGGTTGCAGTCTACTTTAGTCGGCTTGAGAAAGCGCCTCAATAAAACCTTTGGTGACGAACGTACTCAACTAAAATCCGAGATTCAATCCATTCAAACACAATTGTCGAATGCTCGAGACAGAAAAACCTCTTACCCGTCTTTACGTCGTCGTTATGAACGATTGCCCAAGGATGCCCAGAAACTGTTTAAGGACATTCGGGATTCGTACCAGAAACAATCCGAACGAACGCTAAAGGCCTTAGAGGAACGAATTCAAGAAACCAGTCTGAGCCAAAAGCACAAAGAAAATGCATTACTGGAATTACGCGCTCAGTTTGAAAAGGTGCGATTGGAAGGGCCTTACTTTCCTCTGGCTCGGTTTGGGGATTATTGGGTGAGTGCAAAAAATACTGATGGTGATAATGAATTCTTTTTACTGGAAACCAAACGCGATTTAAATAAATCGATTAACGAATTAAAGCGCCAGGGTTATACGATAACCAAGCAAGGCCGCAAACTGGATAATGTCAAAGCAGCGGATGGCTTACCAGGTGGGTTTATGGCCGAATTAGCCGAAGTCCTCAATGACGGCGGGATTAGTAATGCCGATCCGCTCATGGATGATATCTATCAGCTGTATTTGAAAACCCTGCCGGATGTGTCCACGCGAAGTCATTTTATCCACAGGAAAAAGACCAAAGGGTTTAGTGATGATGCACTTCGGGCGTATGCCAACCACATGACGCACAGTGCGATTCAAACGGCCCGGTTAAAGTATGGGGGTAAACTGGAACTCACCTTGCAAGAGATGAAGGACAAGGTTAAACAGTCCAAAGACAGCACCAAAGCCGGTGCTTTACTCAATGAAATTCAGAAACGCCATCAATGGGTCATGAATCCCACGAATTCGAAATTAGCCCAAAAAGCCTCCAGTGTGGGCTTTGCCTGGTATCTCGGATTAACCCCAGCCGCTGCCTTGGTGAACTTAACTCAGAATGCCATTGTGGCCATGCCGGTACTGGGTAGTCAGTTTGGACTGGGTAAGGCCTTTACCAAGATGAACTCCGTGTTAACCGAATTTGTGAAAGCTAAGGGTGATTTTAATAATCAATTAGATGGATTACGCTTATTAGCCTTTAAGGAAATGCAAAAGACCGGTGCTATTGATTTGTCCATGTCGCACAATTTAGCGGGGCTGGGTGATACCGATACGCTCAATTATGACCCCAAGACGCACAAAGTCATGACGGGTATATCGTATCTGTTTCATAAAGCGGAAGTCCTCAATCGTGCCGTGACGGGGATGACGGCCTATGATTTACATTATGCCAAGCATAAGAACCATAAAGCCGCCATTGAATACGCTGAGAAAGCTATTTGGGAATCGCATTTCGAATATGCGAATTTTAACCGGGCCAGGTTTATGCAGTCGGATGCAGCGAAAGTCTTACTCATGTTTCGGCAGTATAGCCAGAATATGACCTACTATCTATGGCGTAATTTTTACCAGTCCTTTAAAGGTGAGAGTCAAGAAATTCAACAGGAAGCTCGTAAAAAGTTACTAGGCACCATGGCCGTATCGAGTGTGATGTCAGGGGCGTTAGGACTCCCCATGGTAACCACTGGATTGGCAGTTGCGAATGCCATGCAAGCGGTATTTGGGGACGATGATGAACCCTTTGATGCGGAAGTCGAGTTAAAGAACTTCTTTAGCGATTACTTAGGGAAAACCGGCGCTGAACTTATTTTAAATGGTGCTGTGAATTCATTAACCGGTGCCAGTATCGCGGATAGGGTCAAACTCAATGACCTTTGGTTTAGACCGCCGAATCGGGAATTAGAAGGCCGAGATTTGTACCATTATTACCTGGAACAAATTGCGGGGCCTATCGGTGGGATTGCTTTAAACGGCATGCGGGGAATGCAGCTTGTTAATGAAGGTAATCTGAAACGGGGCATTGAAACCATGTTGCCCAAAGCTATTAAGGATGCGGCCAAAGCACTCCGGTACCATGAAGAAGGTGTTCAGAATCTCAAAGGCAATCCGATTGTGGCTGATACTAGCGCCTATGATGAACTCATTCAAGCCTTAGGATTTACCCCGGCCAAAGTGGCTCAGCAGTACGATAAGAATAATGCCCTGAAGAATTATGAAGCGCATATTCTCAAGCGTCGTAGCTTTCTATTAGCCCAGTACGCCATAGCGACGAAAATGGGTAACTTAATCCAACGTCGTAAGGTCATTCAAAAAATGCGGGCCTTTAGTCATAAATACCCCGAGTTAAACATTACCGCAAAAACCTTAAAGCGTTCGTTAAAGTCAAGACAAAGCCGATCCAATGAGATGCAACACGGCATGCATTTTAACCAGAAATTACAGCAACGATTACTGAATGATGTCTCGTTTGCCAGTTAGGAGAAAATGATGAATATTACCGAATTAGAAACTGAAATTAAAACCTTAAACCAGCAAATTAAAAACATACAAGCCGAAGGTGAAGCGGTATGGCAACAGGTCGCGGAAGTGGAGGGTAAAATCGCCTTAATCCACAATAACAGACAAACGCAATTACAGGCGTTAAAAGTGGCTGAATCTCAACTTATCGACACGTTAGCCTTGGGGCAATCGGGTGATGAAATCGCTGATAAACTGCTTCGATTGAAAACAATAACCAAAATCCCGGTAGAGAAAATTACTGAATCCCTGGAAACGGAAAAAGAAACCCTGAGAAAACAGCAGTCCCAAATATTGAAGCAGGCGAATCCGATAAAAAAACGTATTAAGGAATTGGAGAACGCCATCGAGGCACGCAAACGTTTTGAACAGGGTGATAGCATGAGAGATGTGACGAGTTGGTTGCATCATGATAAGCGATTAATGCCGCTTGAAGTGGATGAGTTATTGAAGTTGGTGGCCTGATAAAAACAGGAAAGTATCAGATGAGAGAGCGAAAAGGACAATTTAAACCGGGAGTGAGTGGCAATCCGAGTGGCCGCCCTAAAGGTATTCGTAATGCCGGAAATCTGATGTCAGAAGCATTAAAAACCTACTCGGAAGAGCATGGTATTGATGCCCAGCAAGAAATCATCAATCGGATCGTTAGCCAAGCTTTAGAGGGTGATACGCAGTCTCAGAAAATGATAGTCGATAGGTTATCGCCGTCATTTAAATCCATCATGCCACCCGTTGAGCTACCTAAAATGCCCAAGGATATTTTTAAAAAAGGCGAACGTATTATTAGTCTGGTGGCCAGTGGTGAAATCTCTTCGGATATTGCCCGAGATTTATTATCCGGTTTAAGCTCTCTGATGAATGTCAAAGAGAAAACAGATCTGGAAGAACGCTTGAAAAATTTGGAGGAGGTTTATGCAAAGTCTTAAAACTCGAATTGAAAAACTCGAAGCTAGCCGACCTCCAATAAATGAAGACTTGTTAAAAGGATTAACACCAGAGCAGATGATGGCAGCGTTATGGGAACAACTTGAAAGAGCAAAGTATGCGGAATTTGACGCTCATACGGACGAATATCAAGAGCTTGTCCTGACCTTGGAAAACTATATGCTCGGCCATGCATTATGCGACGAAACCTATAAGCCAAGAAAGCATGATGAGCTGGAAGATTGGGCTCGCCAAATGCTGGCAGCTCTCAAACCGGAGAGCCATGACATTAATTCAAGAGGCAATATAAATGTCTAATCTGAACTTGCGAATTAGGAAATTGGAAAATCATGCACCATTGCACCCCGTGGATTTTAGTTTAGAGACGGTTGAGCTGGTGAATACACAGCATGAAGTAACGGCTATCTATCAAGTCAACCCTGAAAAAACCGCTGAATTAGAAGGTTTAGCTGGGGTGTATAGCCAACTTGAACGGATCATGTAATGACTATTTTAAACCGAGTGAAAAAGTTAGAAAATACACCGAAAGCTAAAAAACGGATGACATTGGCTGAGCTGATTGATGATAATTATCAGCCTCTCGACTTGACGCCAGAGCAACAAAAACAACTTGCTGAACTAATCGTAAAATCGGTGGATGAATAAAATGACTATTTCAAACCGATTGAAAAAATTGGAAGCTAGTCAGAAATCGAAGAGGCTGATGACGTTAGAGGAAATGTTAAATTCACCGTTACCGGAGTTCACACCGGAAGAATCCAAAGCATTACGCCAATTATTAAGACAAGCCGCACAGGAGCAAAACCATGCCCACTACTCAGCAACGGATTAAGCAGCTGGAAACTTGGTGTCGTCGTATAGCAGTCACAGAGCGCAATGGTCTGGAGCAATATGCCGATCAAGATATTACGAATGGTATGCTGCGACTGATAAACAACGAAGAGCCGAAATTAACATTTAGCCCTGATACTCACTTAACCGATGCAGCCATTACGGAAGAGCTGCAACAATTCATTTAACAAGGATGTAAAACCATGACTACTTTATACGATAAAGACGCCATTCAAAAGGCAACCGGCAAGCATGTAATCAGTTCGACCGAGAGTATTTTGCATGCCGCACAAGACCAAACCCAACCCAATAGTCTAAAGTTAATGCAGGACCATTTGGTGTATCTGCTGCAACAGGTCGAAGACGAAGAGGGTAATATCGCCTACCTGCCGTTGAATTATCGACTGGTACCGGTGCCTTTATCAGAAATGCCAGGTCGATTAACCCAACACCATTTTATAAAACCGGAGCAATTAAACTTAACCGGGCTAACACCCAATGAGCACGGCCATTACGTGCTGTTTGCCAAAGATTCCCGGAATGGTTGTTTGATGTACCCATGGGCGTCAGCCAATAACAAAACAACTTATATTCGCCGGTTGAGTGAGGTGTTTAATATTGAGCCCATACCCCGTAAAGCTGAAGCACCAGGCGTGTATGCGTGCCATGCAGCCTAATGATTGAATACACCCACCAATCCATTCTTAAAGCCGATGGTGATTACCTTAAGCAATCGGTTGAGTTTGTATTGGAATTAACCGAATTACATGCCCTAAAGGAATGCCGGGATTATTTACCGTTTGCACTGCAATTAGCGATTGATGATGATTGGAATCTGGCATTCTTTCCGCTGAACATTAATATGAGTCCGGTAGGATTTGCCCAAAGCCCTAACCTGGTGGACGAACACTTTTTTATCAAACCCGACGAGTTGGACATTACCCACTTACCGACGGATGGCCATTATAATTATTGGCTGTACCCCATGGATGAAACCGGACTCATTTATTCACCGTGGGCTAATCAAGAGAATAGTCGGATTTATTTGGAGACGGTTAGGCGGGCGTTTTTTTGGGTAATGTAGAGGCGTAGTTTCAGAGAAAGATAGCTACCGTAAATTTTAAATAGCTATCTTTGTGTCTGTTACTTGAAAATATCATTTAAAGGTATACGTTCCTTTATCAGAGCTTACGCTATCTGAGATTACTTTGCCTTCAGAATTAATTGGGAATATTCTGGCTTCAACAACTTCGCCAGGCAAATCTGGGATTTCTAATGGTAAAATAATCAAGTCTTCCCATATTGTGTACTGTGAGGGATAAAAGTATATTGACTTGTTAATGTATTCTGGGGAGGCTGGATTTTCTTCTGAAAAAAAAGGAGACGGAAAATTATATTCTAATATATAACCAGCAGCACCTGGATATGCTAGCCAGCATAGACTGTTTTCTTTTCCTCCGTAAATGAAATCACCGTCAATAGGCAGTACCCAGCTACTTCTGCGAACAATACCACTAAATTCATGTTCTTTTCCCGGCACAAGAGTTAGTTTTTCTCCTTTTCGATCAATCATTTCAACGCTGCCCGTGGTCACAGTAATTTTAACATTGCCATAGAATTCTTGTTGAGAATAATCAACTTTAAAATCAACACTTAAGCTTTCTGCACGTTTTGTTGAAGATGTGGCTCCAACCACAAAATTAGCAATAGGGGTAGCCAAGATGTACTCTCTTCCCGTTGTAGGAATCTTAAGCTCTAATGAACCACGCAATAATGTTGTTGTTTTTATTTCTTGTGTATCTACAACTTGTTTTGGATGCTGCGTTACCAGGGTGTTGGGATTTATGGTGACTCGGGAATCATCTTCATCAACCAAAGATATTTGGTCATTACTTCCAGTCACTATGGCATTAGCAGTGGGTACAGATGAATGTGTTGTATCAATGCCTACAGGTGTTGCAACGATAGCAGAACCTTTATCTTCTACTACTGTTAACTGAGTATCAGGTGGTGATGTTGATGAACAAGAGCTATTGCATTGACCATTACATAATTGCATGCCAAGAATGTCACAATCACTTTTTGTGATAGGATTTTCGCAGCTGTTAATCTGGCAATTTCCATCACACCAGTATCGGCCTGTTTTTTCACAGCTTGATTGAGTTATTTCACCACCGCAACTGTTTATTTGGCAACTGTCATTACACCAATACCGTTCTACTGCTTCACATTCAGTTTTGGTAATTCCTGTTTCAGTGCGTTTAGTTCCATTCCACCCGTAATCGTCAGGATCTAACTCACTTTGTAATGTTGAGCAATAACCCCATGAACCAGTAAATGATTTGGCATCATCAGAAAATTTAAAAACAGCTGGACCACTCCATGCACCATTTGGCCCACAGCCAATTGAGTTATTATGTTCGCGCCACCACCCATAAAATAAATTTCCATTTAAGACTCCAGTTATCACGCCATTATTATAAATATATTCACCCTGTATGGATGAATTATTTTGCCATAATGTCATAGCATTCCAATTTGTGTCCCAGACACCTTCGATGTTAACCGCATAACTAAAAGTGTTGGTAATTAAAAGTAAAAAACATGTTCCGTAAAATTTAAATAAGTTTCCCATAATCAGTCACCCACTCTAAATTCAAGGCATTCTCTCTATTTTTAAGTATAGGAAGTGAAGCAGGAGTTGGCCATCGAATAGAATAAAAAATAGAGATGATCTCAGGTAATGAAACCATCTCTATAAAATCATCCTACCTGTTGAAGTAGAATACAAGAGATCGTCCCGTGTAGGACTGACAGTTTGGGTGCTGTCATTTTTGTAGATAGGGTATTTCTGTGGTTGGATATATAGTTTAGTTTGCAATACATTCTATGTAATTGCCGGAAGGTGAGGGTGAGAAGAGCACTGAGAAGTTGGGTTCTGTTTTAGAGAGTATGGAATAGGGTACTGTTTTAAATGGCTGTTAGGGTAAATAATTACTTACAATGTATTTTACAGGACAATGTCGGCAATACTGTATAGCAAAGAGAAAGTTTGAAATAGATATAGCCTAGCACATACCCGTATCGTTAACAGGGGAGTGAGCAGAATATATGAAGAAGCACTGAAATAAAATTATTCAATATTTTTTTTGATTGTCAACTCAGTGTCAATTCAAGAATTTCGAAGGGTATTTCAAACAGCCCACATCCATGTAAGCTATTGATAAATATGGTAGGCACGAGTGAACTCGAATCACCGACCCCCACCATGTCAAGGTGGTGCTCTAACCAACTGAGCTACGCGCCTAAAAGAGAAATAAATTCTCGAAAAGTGCGGGTATAATACAGAATCAAACGTGCTTTATCAAGCAATATTTTGCATTTAACGGCACATTTATAGGCGTTTTAACAAACGTTTAGCCTGGCCCGATTCCGTTGTATTCGGATAGCGTTTTATTAAAGTATTCAGCGCCTCTCTGGTCTTTCGCTTATTTCCCAATTCATAATGACAATAGGCTATTTTCAGATAGGCTTCGGCTTTTTTAGGGCTGGTTTTGTGATTGCTAAGTAGTTTTTGATAATCTTTTATGGCGAGCTTGAATTTCCGTTGTGCATAATTTGATTCGGCCAACCAGTATTGGGCGATATGGGCATAACGACCATCAGGATATTGCTTTAAAAATTCACTAAAAGATTTTTGTGCTTTGCTATATCTCAGTGCTTTGAGCTGTTCAAAAGCTTTCTGATAAGCTTTTTGTTCGTCGTATTGTTTTTCCGCCAGCAATTTTGAGCTATTGTCGGCTGCGTTTGGGGTTTCTTGTGGTTTCTTTTCGGCCACGTTTTTTGGCTTGTTTTGTTTAATTGTTTCAACCACTTTCGGAGTGTTTGTTGGTTGTGTTTTTTTCGATTCTCGCTTTGTAGTCGCTGTACTGGTTTCCGATTGAGGAATTCTACTGCTTAAAATTTTACTGGTATCGGTTTCTACTGCAACCAAACGGCGATCCATATCACTGTATAATGAATGAATTCGACGTTCCAATTTACGGATTAAATTAGATTGTTCTTCGACCAGGCCTCTTAATTCTCGGTTTTCCTCTTTGAGCTGCTTAATTTTTGATAATAGTTGATACTGGGAATTGTTTTCCAGCATTCGTTCCAGTCTATCAATGCGTAATTGAAGATTTTTATTGCTATTCGCCGCAAATAAAGGTGAGCTGATAAAAACTAAGAGTAGAACAGTAAACAAAACAGGATATTTAGGCATGGCTATCGACGATGTAAATATTGAAAAATTTACGTTTAAGCTGAGCAGCCAGGACGGTTACTCAGCTTAGAGTGATTAAAAATTGATTATATTATGGGTAAATCAATTCGACACGACGGTTTAACTGCCAAGCAGATTCGTCATGTTCTAGAGCAACTGGTCTTTCTTCGCCATAACTAATTACTTCCAACTGAGTTGGATTAACGCCTTGGGCGGTTAAAAACTCGTGCACTGATTTAGCGCGACGTTCACCTAAAGCCAAGTTATAGTCTCTGGTTCCACGTTCGTCAGCATGACCTTCCAGAACCACCTGTATATCAGGGTTATAGCTTAATAAACGGGCATGTTCAACCAATAATTCCTGACTTTCGGCATTAATTTCGCTGCTATCGAAAGCGAAGTAAACGGTTCTAATGCTTAGTGGGCTATTGGGATTATCAAGTTGTTCTCTACTATATTTTTGTGCATCCGACATGGCGCCGCCATCCATTCCCTCAGCATCTTTCATTCCGGTTGACTGTGCATCCTGCCCGGAACTTCCGTCAGTACGACCCTCTACCTGAGCCCCATCAGTGTCTTTGTCACTACCGGTGGTCGAACAACCCGCTAAAACCAATAAAAGCGCAAGCATTACAATTCTTAACATTTTTTTCTCCAATCCTATAATTTATTATTTTTTTGCTCGAAAGCCTGACCAAGCCGGATCCCGAACATCACCCGAACTAACTCTTAACCGCTGCGGAGAAATTGCCCCGTCAACGGATACCACCTCTAGTACTCCCCGTCCCCTTAATTCCGTGGCGTAAATAATCAATTTACCGTTAGGTGAGAAGCTGGGGGATTCATCTAAACGAGATTGGGTTAATACCAAGATTGCCCCGTTTTTAAGATTCATCGATGCTACCCTAAATGCGCCGTTTTCCCGGGTGATATACGTTATATGCCTACCATCGGGAGAAAAGCTACCACGAGAATTATAGTTGCCTTCAAAGGTTAGCCGTTGAGGATTTCCGGCTCTACCTTTGGGACCAACACTGATTTGATACAATTGCGGCTTGCCGCCTCGATCCGATGTAAAGACTAAAGATTTTCCGTCGGGAGCCCAACCCGGCTCGGTATCAATTCCATAATGATTGGTGATACGTTGTAGTACGCCACTATTGATATAAAGGATATAAATTTCAGCATTACCGTCTTTGGATATGGCAATGGCCAGGCGTTTTCCATCAGGCGACCAACGTGGAGCGCTATTAATACCCTTAAAGGCTGAAACCTGTTTTCTTTTACCGGTTTTTAATTCCTGGATATAAATAATGGAGCGCTTCTTTTCAAACGAGACGTATGCTAAACGTTTGCCGCTGGGTGACCAGGCCGGAGACATAATCGGTTCTTTGGAGCGAAGTACAATTTGTTCATTAAAGCCGTCTGATTCTGCTACCGCCAAAGTATAGGTGCGCTTTTTGCGTTTTAGATCATTATTGGCAATGACATAGGCAATTAGAGTGTCAAATGCACCTCGAACACCAATCAGTTTTTCAAAAATCATATCACTAATTTGATGAGATACACGACGGATATTACGTTTACTGACTGAAAAACGATAGGCCAAAATTTGCTGTTTGGTATAAATATCAAACATTTTAAAGCGGATTTCATAACGGTTGCCTGTGGTGGCAGTGATATCACCTATGACCAGATTTTCAGCACTGGTACCGCGCCAACGTTCAAAATTGATGGGGGTGTCCAAATTTGGCCGACCAGGGAGGGTATTTACGGCAAGCGGATTAAACATACCACTGCGTCTTAAATCCGCACGAACAACCGATGCAACGTCGGTTAAACCGGGTTGATAATTGTTTTTCCAAGCAAAAGGTACAATGGCTATCGGCAGCGCACCCTCAGATCCTTCATTGACAACAATCTCAATACTCGAAGCTGTCTGAGACGTTAAAAAAAATAAGAAAATAAAAAATAGTTGATTTAATCGCATAGTCCGTAAGTATAAGCTTTTTTGCAAGTTGGTGCCAAAATAAATTTAAGCCAAAAAGGTCGAAGTGGTTCACATTTTGGCAGTCTTATTAAGATTAAAAAAAATACAGCATAAAATAGATAAAAATAACCCGAAAATATTACAAAAATAGGAAAAAGTAGTCGAGTATTTTGTCTGACAGTTATTTATTGCGCAGGTTCATAAACAATGGTCAAATTTCTGAAGTTTTCTTCGAATATTTTTTTGTCTCGGGGGACCGGTAAGGGAGAGGCTCCCATAACTGCTTTTTCCGCAGCTCGGTCAAAAGCGAAATTACCGCTGCTTTTAGTTACCTTCACCATGACGACTTCACCATCGGGAGTCATACGGATATTTAAGGTACATACCATTTGATCATCGACACTGGTTGGGCGGCGCCAGTAACGGGTAATCTTGTTTTTAATTAACGCGGCATGACGGTTAACGATACCCTTGGCACGTTGAGCTTCAAGGCGGCTGCGTTCCTCTGCCAGTTTAGCCTCTTCAGCAGCAATGGCTTCTTGGCGCCTTTTCTCATCGGCTATGCGGCGTTGCTCTGCTTCTTCTTTACGGCGGCGTTCTTCGGCTTGTTGTTTGGCTTCTGCTTTACGTTTTGCTTCGGCTTCAGCTTCTGCCTTTTTTTTCTCTTCCGCTTTGCGCTTTTCTTCCTGCTTACGTTTTAACTCATTTTTCTTGCGAAGCTCATCTGCCTTACGTTTCGCTTCGGCGCGTTTTTTGGCATCGGCCTTTTTCTTCTGCTCAGCTTTGCGTTTGGCATCGGCTTTCTTTTTGGCCTCGGCTTTACGCTTTGCTTCAGCCTTCTTTTTCTGTTCTGCCTTACGTTTTTTTTCTGCTTTGATTCGTTCGTTTTCTTTTCTTTTCTGTTCGGCTTTTTTGCGCTTTAACTCTTCCTGTCGCTTGAGCTCATTCTGGCGTTTTTTCTCTTCTGCCTGCTGTTTCTCTTTGGTTTTTTGTAGCGAGTCAAAGTTAACGGCTTTGGCCTCAATAATATCGCCTTGCTTGATAACGACGGTACGAGCCTTTTCCTGATTAGCCTGCCAATTGAAAAATACAAAAGAGAATAGGGCTACGTGAAAAACTACCGCGAGGCTAAAAGACAGCTTGTATTTGCGAAACAGTCCGCCGATCATAATTTATTTTACTTCTTGGTAAGGACGAGTCATCAGACCGACTTTGGGGACACCGGCATTGTTAAGTATAGCCAGTAAGTTCATAACCAGTTGGTATTCGGTCCTTTCATCTCCCGCCACTAAAATTGAGCTTTGCGGATTAATCGTTAATTGAGCCTGGACCTGCTCTATCAATTCATTGCTGGAGACCGGTTTTTCTTCATTACTGCCTATGGTTAAAAAGTAATCGCCATCTAGATTAACCTTGGCAATAACAGTATCGGCAGGATTGACATCCATAGTTTCAGTTTCGGCCTGAGGTAGTTCAACCTTAACCCCTTGGGTTAACAATGGTTGGGTGATCATAAATATCACCAGTAATACCAACGTGACGTCGATATAGGGAACGACGTTAATTTCCGCCATTGGTTTACGTTTATTTCGTTTGGCCATCGGTTTAGACTCCGCTAATCTGAATTAGGAATGTACCTGACGATTAAGTAAGTTGGAAAATTCTTCCATAAAGGTATCGTAGCGGCCTTCCAGACGTTCCACACTATAAGAGAAGCGGTTAAAGGCAATAACCGCCGGAATAGCGGCAAACAGTCCCATGGCGGTAGCAATCAGGGCTTCGGCAATACCCGGAGCAACCATTGCCATAGTGGCTTGCTGTACTTCGCCCAGTGCACGGAATGAGTTCATAATCCCCCAAACGGTTCCGAATAAACCGACATAAGGGCTGGTTGAGCCAACTGTGGCTAAAAATGGTAGGCCGGATTCAGCTTTCTCCACTTCACGGTAGAGACTCACTCGCATGGCACGTTGGGCACCTTCTAGAACTGCATCGGGAACAATACCCGGCTGCTTATGTAATTTTGCATATTCCTTAAAGCCGGCTTCAAAAATATTTGCCATACCCTGGGCTTCTTTTCCTTGTGAGGAAACGGCTTTATACAGGTCGACCAGATCCACCCCTGACCAGAAGCGTCGTTCAAACAGATCGGCATTACGACGTGCCAGTTTTAAAACTCGCCATTTATGAAAAATCATGGTCCAGGCGATTATGGAGACGATTAAAAGTCCAAACATTACCAATTGAACCAGAAAGCTGGCCCCTAAGATAAGATTGATAATGGACATATCAGTATGCATTCGGTGTTTTCCTGCTAAATTAAGGTTTATTCTTTAGGATCTTGTATTGCAAACAAATGGGCATTATTGTAAAGCATCTTGAGGTTTCGTTCTATTACCAAAAGATTAAATAACAATAATAGACAGCATTTTTCCAGAACTGTTGCAGGTTCGTTAGGTGGCCGGTTTTTCTGTAATGCCAAAATGTAGGTAAGCAGAGGAGGTGGCCATTCTTCCCCGTTGAGTACGGACGATGTAGCCTTGTTGAATCAGGTAGGGCTCTAATACATCTTCGATAGTGCCTTTTTCCTCGCTAATTGCAGCGGCAAGGTTTTCCACTCCAACCGGACCACCCTGAAATTTTTCGATAATGGTTAAAAGTAACTTGCGGTCCATCATATCAAAGCCTTGATGGTCTACGTCCAAGAGGTTTAAGGCCTGATCCGCCACTTCGATACTGATTTGACCATCAGCTTTAACCTGAGCATAATCCCTGACCCGGCGCAGTAAGCGATTCGCTATACGAGGTGTGCCGCGGGAACGTTTGGCAATCTCTTCTGCACCTTGTGCATCAATGCCAATTCCGAAAATATTGGCGGAACGCTTTACGATATGGCTTAAATCGGCAACATTGTAGAATTCCAGACGTTGTACGATACCGAATCGATCCCTTAGTGGAGACGTTAACAATCCTGCTCGGGTGGTGGCTCCAATTAAGGTAAAGGGGGGAAGGTCAAGTTTGATCGAACGGGCTGCCGGACCTTCACCAATCATAATATCGAGCTGATTGTCTTCCATGGCCGGATAAAGGACCTCCTCGACCACGGGGCTTAAACGATGGATCTCATCGATAAATAGAACGTCATTTTCTTCCAGATTGGTCAAAAGAGCAGCAAGATCACCAGGACGTTCCATGACAGGCCCGGAGGTTTGACGGATATTAACGCCCATTTCATTGGCGATAATATTTGATAGGGTGGTTTTACCTAGACCGGGAGGACCGAAAATCAATACATGATCGAGAGCCTCCTGACGTGCTTTGGCAGCAGGAATAAATATTTCCATCTGTTTGCAGACATTGGGTTGGCCGACATATTCACTTAGTAGTTTGGGCCGAATGGCCTTATCCACTACATCTTCATTATTTCTTTCTGCGGCGACAACGAGTCGATCATTTTCAAGCATATGTGACCTATCCTAAACTATTCTTTAATGCCATTTTGATTAGATCTTCACTGCTTTTATCGGTTTTGTCCAGCTTGGATACCATTTTACTGGCTTCTACCGGTTTGTAGCCTAGTGTAATCAATGCACTGGTAGCTTCCTGGATAATTTGGTTGGCACTGGGAGCTGCGGGTATCTGAGTTTCGCTGGCAACTGCAGTTTGTGGGCTACTGCTCATCCAGTCGGATATCTTATCGCGCATTTCAACAATTAAGCGTTCGGCGGTTTTCTTGCCGATACCGGGCAGGCGAGTGAGACGTGTGATATCATCATTTTGCACCGCTAAGACAAATTCTTCGCCACTGATCCCGGATAAGATAGCCAAGGCAAGTTTTGGGCCGACACCATTGATTTTGATCAGGCTTTTAAAGAAGGTCCGTTCCTGTTGAGTGCTAAAGCCGTATAAAACATGAGCGTCTTCTCTAACCACCAAATGAGTATATAACACGACCGGTTTGTCCAGTTCCGGTAATTGGTAAAATGTGGTCATAGATGCCGATACTTCATATCCCACGCCGTTTACATCCAGCAACAGATAAGGCGGCTGTTTTTCGAGAATTTTTCCATATAAGCGACCAATCATCTATTATTTTCCTATAGTTTAAAACGTTTTTTTCGTCTGCCACTAATGGCAGCTAAAACCTCTGTTGGATAGCGCTTTGAGGCATTACTGGTAAAAGCATGCATGGTTTTACGGGTATTAGCATGACAAATTGCTACGGCCAGAGCATCGGCCGCATCGGCTTGCGGAACTGTGGCCAGATTGAGCAAAATTTTAACCATATGTTGCACTTGTTGTTTGTCTGCATGTCCTTTACCAACAATGGCTTGCTTGATTTGGTTCGCGGTATATTCCGAGACTGGTATATCTTTAGCCATTACGGCACAGATTGCGGCTCCACGGGCTTGCCCCAGTTTTAAGGCAGAATCGGGATTGCGCGACAAAAACACATTTTCTATCGCCATCTCATCGGGATGATATTTTGATACTACGGCTTGAAGATCATTAAAGATGGTTTGTAAGCGAATAGGGAAATCGCCACCACCAGTATTAATATGGCCGCAATCGATAAAAGTGATTTGCTGACCCAACGTGTGAATAAGACCATATCCGGTCTTTAAAGAGCCAGGGTCGATACCAAGAATAATTTTTGCGTTATTGGGTTTCACGTTTTCTCGGTATTTTTAATGTTCCCCGGTTTCTGATAAGTTCTTATCCTAAATTATTCAGTCTCGCTACGATTTAACAGATTAATTTAGGTTTGTGCGCGCCTACTGCTCGGCCAATTGTACCATTACTTCATCGGAAAACTCGGCATTGGTATAAACGTTTTGTACATCATCCAGATCTTCTAAAGCATCGACCATACGCATAACTTTCTGAGCGTCTTCCAATTCCAGATCAATTGAAGTGGAGGCTTTCATGGTTATCTCAGCCATTTCTGGCTCAAGGCCAGCTGCGGTCATGGCATCTTTAACATCCATAAAAGAATTTTCATCAGTAACGACATCAATAGAACCATCGTCATTGCTTTCTACGTCTTCAGCACCTGACTCTAATGCGGCTTCCATAATAGTATCTTCGTCACTACCAGAAGGATAGGACAATATCCCTATTTTACTGAATAGATACGATACAGAACCATCGGTACCTAAATTTCCACCCGCTTTGCTAAAAGCATGACGTACTTCAGCCACGGTACGATTACGATTGTCGGTTAAACAATCTGCCATAATGGCCACACCGGCCGGACCATAACCTTCATAGCGAATTTCGTCAAAATTGTCGGCATCATTGGCACCGGCACCACGTTTAATGGCGCGATCGACGGTATCACGTGTCATATTGGCTCTTAATGCCTTGTCAACGACTGCCCGTAAACGAGGATTCGAGTCCGCATCAGGACCGCCTAAACGTGCCGCTACAGTAATTTCTCGTATGAACTTAGTAAATAACTTTCCGCGTTTGGCATCCTGACCCTTTTTACGGTGTTGGATATTTGCCCATTTACTATGACCTGCCATAATGACCTCTTGTATTACTTAATTGCTTTTGTGCTGAATCGATACAATATTCTTTATTTTTGTTCCACTGCCGGTGTACGAACCTTAATGCCCAATTCCCGCATTTGTGTATTGCTCACTTCTGATGGTGCTCCGGTAAGTAAACAGCTGGCTGTTTGAGTCTTGGGAAAGGCCATCACTTCACGGATAGAGCTTGCCCCTGTCATTAACATAACCAGTCTATCCAGACCGAATGCGATACCTGCATGTGGTGGACAGCCGTACTTTAAAGCATCTAATAGGAAACCAAATTTTTCTTTGGCTTCTTCTTCTTCAATACCGAGTATTTCAAATACCGCTTCTTGCATCTCCTGAGTATGGATACGTGCTGAACCGCCACCCAATTCAGTACCATTTAAAATCATATCATAGGCACGAGAAAGGGTATTGTGAGGATTGGCTTTTAACTTCGACGGATTTTCTGTATTTGGTGCAGTGAACGGGTGATGCAGAGCATTCCAACGATTGCCTTTATCATCCCACTCAAACATTGGGAAATCGACTACCCATAGCGGTTTCCAGCCGTGTTCCACCATGTCCAAGTCATGCGCAACTTTGATCCGTAAGGCACCTAGCGCTTCGTTAACCACCTTGGCTTTGTCGGCGCCGAAGAATATTAAGTCGCCATCCTGCGCACCGGTACGTTCTAAAATAGCAGTCAGACTTTCATCAGGAATAAATTTAACGATTGGTGATTGCAAGCCTTCTCGACCAGCAGCAATTTCGTTAATCTTAATATAAGCAAGGCCTTTAGCACCATAGATACCGACATATTTGGTGTATTCATCGATCTGCTTACGGCTCAATTGGTTACCCTGAGGAATTTTCAATGCCGTTACACGACTGTCGGGATCTTTCGCCGGACCAGAGAAAACCTTAAATTCAATATCTTCTAATACATCTGCCACTTCGATAAGTTCTAAATCAATGCGCAGATCTGGCTTATCACTACCATAACGTTGCATCGCTTCGGCATAGGTCATGCGTGGGAAGGGATTCGGCAATTGTTGACCAAGAACATTGGCAAACAGAGAGCGCATCATTTCTTCCATTAGGAGCATTAATTCTTCCTCATCCAAGAAAGAAGTCTCGATATCCAATTGGGTAAATTCAGGCTGGCGATCGGCACGTAGGTCTTCATCACGGAAGCAGCGGCAAATCTGATAATAACGTTCCATACCGGACATCATTAACAATTGTTTAAACAATTGTGGTGATTGCGGTAAAGCAAAAAATTCACCTTGATGTGTACGACTGGGAACCAGATAGTCACGAGCTCCTTCGGGAGTCGCTTTGGTTAGTATTGGCGTTTCAATATCCAGGAAGCCTTTGTCATCGAGATAATTACGCAAGGCTCGGGTAATCTTTGAACGCATCATAATGCGTTGTTGCATATCCGGACGGCGTAAGTCGATATAGCGATAGTGTAGACGATGCTCTTCTGAGGTATCGGTATCGTCAATTTGAAAAGGAGGTGTTTCCGATTTATTCAATACCACTAATTTAGTGGCTAAAACTTCAACTTTTCCAGTCGGCAATTCGGGATTTTCGGTTCCTTCGGGGCGATAGCGAACCTTGCCTTGAACTTGTAATACAAATTCATTTCGAATATGTTCAGCGAGGTTAAACATTTCCGGTTCATCAGGATCAAAAACGACCTGAAGCAGGCCCTCTCGATCACGTAAATCGACAAAGATTACCCCACCATGATCACGTCTCCGATTAACCCAACCGGTCAATTGGACTTGTTGATCGATGTGTTCTTCAGTTAAATGGCCGCAATAATGGCTTCGCATATTTCCTACTACCCTGGTTAGAATAAAAAACTCGACATTATATACCTGAACCCAAAAAAAAGCCCTTATTTTTTTAAATTAAGGGCTTTTTTTATCGTTGTTTGAAGATACATTTAGTTAACCGCAGCCGCAGCTACCTCCGGAACATCCACCGGCATGACTAGTGCTAGATTTGGCTGCTGAGCCTTTTTTAAAATCCGTTTCATACCAACCCTGTCCTTTTAAGCGAAAACCTGAGGCGGAAATCAGTTTTTTTAACTCGGGCTTAGTGCATTCAGGGCAATCTGTCAGCGCGGTATCAGACATCTTTTGCATCGCTTCGAACTCATGGTTGCATGCACCGCATTGGTATTCGTAAATTGGCATAAGAATCTCATTCAAAGTTTAAATTAAGCATTATGATGCGGATATGTCATTAAAATTTCAAGTTTATTACAGTAATTTTTCTTTTCTCTGGCGTAGTTGCTGTGCCTGCAAACGCATAATATGACGTGCTATAGAGTCTTGCTCACTATCGTTAAGGTTAATAAACTCGACCGATATTTGATAAGGGAAGTCAAAATCATCCTGGCGTTTACAGCTGACCACTCTACCTTTAATAACTAACATGGAGAGGTCTGGAGGTAGAATCAATTTGAGTTGCAAGTAAGCATTATCGTTAATGGCTTCCTGATTAGCAAAAGCCAAGCCTCCGGCACTAATATTAATATTGTGACGTTTCAAAGCCTGGTTTTCGCCATTGACCAATAGAACTTGGGCCAATAGATTGATTTTTGTATCCAGGCTTTTTAAACAGGAGGCAATATCTGCTGAACGTTCTGAAATTCGGCCTAATGATGCTTTCATTTGAGCGCTGACATTGGAGAATTCATTAATAATTTCCAGGGTAGAATTGGTCGAATCGCTTGAACTCAAGTCTTCGTCACTGGTGATTATCGAATAGGTCATTAAAATAGACTCTTCTATTCGATAATATTCTCTTCTGTCCGGTTGTGATGGAGCCATGTTTCCCACCTATGATTTCAAGTAGAGATTAGAAATTAATAAAACTTGGTGGTGGTTCATCATCCGTTTGAATAAACACATCATCCACTTCCGGTTGTTCTTCCACCTCGCTAATAGCCGGTTCCGGCCGTTCTATGTTTATAATATCAGATTCGGTACGATTTGGCTGCTCTTCTCGGGCTGCTTGTTGTCTAGGTTGCTCTTTTCTAGATTCTTCTTGTCTAGGTTCTGCACTGCTAGCTTGATTGGTTCGGACTGTTTCATTCGATGATGTTTCCGGGCCTTGTTCAGAAGCCTGTTCCCTCCTTGGTGGGGCGTCCTCTTGTTGTTCTGGTTTTTCATCTGCCTTGCCTTCGGATTGTTCTTTAGACTTCGCTTCTTTATCTTTATCCAAAGAGTTTAATTCGGCCGGTTTTTTGGAAACTATAATTTCTACACGACGATTTTTAGCACGATTTTCCGGTGTTTCATTATCTGCCAATGGACGAGATTCACCAAATGCCTGGATACTGACGCGCTCTTGGGTGAGGGTACTTTCATATAATAACTCTTCTACCACTGATACAGCCCGTTCTGCAGATAGATCCCAGTTGGAGCGAAATGCTCTGGTACTAATGGGGATATTATCCGTATGGCCAGCAACAATAATACCACCTTTGATCTGTTCCAGTTCTCGTTTAATAACCTCTAATATATCGATAAAATCGTCGGTTAGTTCGGCGGTACCCGAGCTGAAGGAGCCTTTGTCACGGATGCGGATCAGGAAGCTTTCCTGATTGGTTTCGATTTCAATCAGTTCATTTTCAATTTCTTGTTTTAGTTGTGCTTCAAACTCTGAAGCCTGTTCCTGGATCTCTGCTTGCTGTAATTGGCCAATTTGATTTTGAAGTTCTTCCAGTTTTTTCTGAGCTTCGGTTTCTTCTGCTTCTAATGCTTTGATTTTCTCCTGGATCTCTTTAGCTTCTTCGGACTGGCTATCCATTTGTCCCATTTTTTTAGTTAATTCGGTCTGTTCGGCTTGCAAGCCTTGAATTTTTTTAACCAAAATCAGTTCTTGGTTGGTCTCGTCGATGGTTTTTTGACGAACTTCGTTAATTACAGTTGGTTGAGGAGGTGAAGGGCTAAATTCTTTAGCCACAATATTAGTACCTTTGGGTATTTCTACCGCTTCGACAATACGCTGTACACCGAAAGCCACTTTTAAAGAGCCGGCAATCTGCTTGAATTTTTGCACATCCATTTCTGAGAAGGAGAGCAATAATACAAAAAAGCACATTAATAGAGACATTAAGTCGGCAAATGTTAATACCCAGGCGGGAATACCCGCTGGGCATTTACATTTGGGGCATTCGTCATCCACTAGGGGTCTCCATGTTAACTTCTATTTTTTGTCTTATAGAATGATTCATGATTTGGATGATATTATTCAGCAACAGCGCGTTTTCCTTCGGGCAAATAGGCCTGAAGCATGTCAGTCATAACTTTCGGGTTGATGCCTTCCTGTATAGAGGCAATAATTTCCAGGATTAAAACACGATTTAAACGTTGTTCATCGGCACGATATGACAATTTGTCGGCTATTGGAATACAGAATGCATTGGCCAGAATGGCTCCGTAAAGCGTTGTTAATAAGGCTACCGCCATAGACGGACCAATGGTTTTAGGGTCGTCCATATTGGCCAACATCCCTACCAGACCAATAAGAGTTCCAATCATCCCCATAGCAGGTCCCATATCGGCGATTTTCATAAAAAATTTCTGGCCCCATTCGTGTCGCTCAACGGCCAGACTAATATCCTTATTCAGCATTCGTTGGACAAAATCGGGTTCATGGCCGTCCACACATAGGCCAATGCCTTTGGATAAAAATTCGTTAGGGATATCCTGACCTTCCAGACCTAAAATGCCCTCTTTTCTGGCCACAGTGGCAAGTTCAATACCTTTTTCGATTAATACGTTAGGATCATCGGGTTTGGTCAAAAGGGTTTTCATAAAGACTTTAAACGAGCCGATGGTCATGGCTAGAGGAAAACAGGCAATTACCGCGAAAGTTGCCCCACCAAATACCACTAAGATTGACGGCACGTTGATAAAGAGGATAATCCCGCCACTTAATACCATCGCGATGGCGATAATAATTAAGGCGCCGATAATTCCTATGAGCGTTGCTATATCCACAAGTCAAACCCTAAAATTTAGTTAGTCCTATCTCTTCGTGAGATAGATAAAGTTCATATGCTTAAAAATGAAGAAAACGATTATACCTTACCATCCCTGTTTTTGGCATGGGTCAAACTATAAATCGGCAAGAAAAAAGAAAACTTTAAGGCTTTGTATAAATCTTTCAATGGTATCCGATATAATCACTCATTTTATTGATAAAGAATTCCACTTATGCCAAAAACAGTATTAATAACCGGATGCTCTTCCGGAATCGGTTTACATTGCGCACAACGTTTAAAACAAGAAGGGCATCGGGTTTTTGCCTCTGCCCGTAAAACGGAAGATGTAGAAATACTCAAACAGCAAGGTTTTGAAAGCGTGAAATTGGATCTCAGTGATGAGCAATCCGTGCAAGAAGGGCTGGCAACTATCCTGGAGTGGAGCAATAACGAATTATATGCACTATTTAATAATGGTGCCTATGGCCAGCCTGGTGCAGTAGAAGATTTAAGTCGAGATGTTATGCGTCAGCAGTTTGAAACCAATCTATTCGGGACTATGCAACTGACAAATTTGATTATTCCTTTAATGCGCAAACAAGGTTATGGGCGAATTATTCATAATAGTTCAGTATTAGGCATTATTTCGCTGCCGTTCCGCGGCGCTTATAATGCCTCCAAATATGCACTGGAAGGTTTTGCCGATACGCAACGTTTAGAACTTCATAATAGTGGGATATTTATTTCTTTAATCGAACCCGGACCGATCGAAAGTAAATTTAGAGAAAATGCTTTTCGAATGTATCAGGAAAATATAATTAAAGATAATAGCTTTTTTAAAGATAAGTATCAGGCTATAGAGGATAGGTTAACAAAAAAAGGACCTGCTGCTCCTTTTACCTTAGGACCGGAAGCTGTATATAAAAAGCTTCAACATGCCTTATATAGTGAACAACCAAAGGCACGCTACTATGTTACATTTCCCACCTATTTGTTGGGAACGTTAAAGCGCATTTTACCGGAGAAGGGGTTAGATTGGGTTTTACGAAAAATTTCTGCGGATGAGAACGGATAAAATCGCAAATGGCTTGGAAATAAAGTCACTAGCTCCGTGTTGCAAAACATTTGAATAGTATTACTGAATATATGGATATTCGTTAGCAAATTGAATGATAATAGCGGTAAAATTAGGGCCTAATAAGTTATTTTTATAATAACTTGAATGTCTTTCTTCAGATAACTAAGCAATATCATGGAAATATTTAAACTTCTAACGCCGATTACCTATTGGCTTTTAATTGCTCTCTGGCTGGCCATTTTAGTCTTGTATACAAAGTATATACGGCAATGGCTCCGCTAAAGCATGGCGATGAAGGTATTGCTTATTGTTTTGGCCGTAAGCGCGTTAAGTGCATTGTTTGAAAGTGTCTATTTCGCTGCCTGGTATACGTCGCGGGCTGGCTTGTTACCGGAAGTCGTATCCGACACTTTGGTTCGTCCTGAACTGGTTTTTATTCCTAAACTGATCAATTTACTGGCGGCAATATTTATTTTGTTTATCTTGATTCGGCGCTGGATCCCGCAGCTTAATCAAGATCAGAAGGACCATAGAGAGCGAATGGAAATGTTGAGCCGGGCTGTCGAAAAAAGTCAGCAGGTCGAAGCCGATCAGTGTGAACATTCGCGGCACTATCTGTCACTGCTGGAAAACCGCAATGCGGTTAGTTGGGAGCTCGACTTGTCAGATTCGACGTTCACCTACGTTTCTCCCAATGCAGAACGTCTTCTGGGATATTCCGTTCAGGAATGGGAGGACATTAACTCGTGGGTATCCATGATAATACCGGAAGATCGTGACTATGCCACCGAACATTGTCAAATTGAGACGGCGGCAGGTCGGGACCATACCTTCGAATACCGGATACAGAAAAAGTCAGGGGAAATAATTTGGGTTTTAGATGTTGTCAGAGTCTTGAAAAACAGCCAGGGTGAGCCTGATAAATTAGCTGGAATAATTCTGGACAACAGCGACCAACATAAACTCAGAGAACAATTGGAACAAAGTCAAAAAATCTATAAAGAGGCTCAGGAAACGGCCCATCTGGGAAATTGGGAGTTGGATATAGTAACGGGAAAAGTAACTTGCTCGGAAACGATTTATCAATTCCTTGATCTGGATTTAAATCAATCGATTGATCTTGAGTCTTTATCAACGATAGTTCACCCGCAAGATTGGCCGACGCTTGAGACTGCTTTAAAGGCGTCGATAGAAAATGGAACAAGTCGTGATATGGAATTTCGCATTATATGTCCTGATGGAAAAGTGCGATGGGGTTATTTAAAAGTAGAAAGGCAACTAAATGCTTTAGGTAATGCGCAAAAATTGGTCGGTATAGTACAGGATGTCAGTGAACGCAAAGCAGCTGAGCGGGAGTTAAGGTTGTTGGAATATGCTTTAGATCATGTTGAGGAAGCCGCTTATCTTATTGATGAAAAAGCCCATTTTCAATATGTCAACCAGGGAGCAATTCGCCATTTGGGATACACGCGTGACGAACTTCTCAATATGGGGGTGGCGGACATCGATCCGGTTTTTCCAACCCAAGCCTGGCCGCAACATTGGCACGAATTACAGCAAAAAAGGTCGATGACATTTGAGTCTGTACACCAACGAAAAGACGGTACGACATACGCCAATGAAATTAACGCCAATTATCTATCTTTTGAAGAGCATAGTTATAATCTGGCTTTCGTTAGAGATATCACCCAACGAAACCAACTGCAAGAAGAGCTGCAAATGGAGCGTCTTCAACTCAAGGAAGCACAACGGATTGCCCAGTTAGGTAGCTGGGAGTGGCGGGTTGAATCCGATGAACTTAAGTGGTCCGAACAACTATTTCGCATATTGGGCTTGGAACCGGATGTCGTTCAGCCAAGCTATGATTATTACCTGCAACAAATTCATCCCGATGATCGCGATTATTTCAAAAGCTGGACTCAAAAGGTTCTTGCGGAAGAGAGTTCTTATGAGATTGAATATCGAATTGTTACTGCTTTCGATGAGGAAAAAATTATACGGGAAAGGGGGGAAGCTAAAAGTGATGACGCCGGACAGGTAATTTCTTTAACCGGCACAGTGCAAAACATTACTGAAATGAAGCGAGCGGAAAACCAATTGCGCTCTAATGAACAGAAATATCGAAGCCTGGTTGAAACGACGTCGGAAGGTTTTTGGATGATCGATTTGACGTTAATGACATTGGACGTCAATCAGTCCCTGTGTAATATGCTTAACTATCATAAGGAAGAGATGTTGGGCAGGTCAGTTTTTGATTTTGTTGATGCCGATAATCGGAAGGTGTTTGAACATCAGACCTCGCAAATCGCAACGACGCCTCATCGCCGATATGAAATCAGTTTAAACCGATGTGGCGGCGGATTGGTGCCGACAATTTTTGAGGCAACGACACTTAAAGATTTATCCGGAAACCCGATTGGTGCTTTTGCCTTTGTCACCGATATCAGTCAAAGAAAGGCAATGGAAGATGATTTGCAATTGGCTGCCAGCGTGTTCTCTCATGCTTCAGAAGGTATCATTATTACCGATCCGAATGCTCGAATTCTGGATGTTAACGATTCCTTTGTCCGCATAACCGGATATCAACGTGATGAAACTTTGGGTAAAAATCCCCACATTCTCCAATCCGGTCGACATGATTCTTCTTTCTACCGACAAATGTGGCAAGACCTCACGCAGAAAGGGCATTGGTTTGGGGAAATTTGGAATAGACATAAAAACGGAGAAGTTTTTGCCGAAATGCTGCGTATTAATGCCGTGAAAAATAAAAATGGCAAGACTCTCCACTATGTCGCCTTGTTTACAGATATTACCAACCAAAAGGAGCAGCAAAAACAATTAGAGCATATCGCTCATTTTGATGCACTGACCAATCTTCCTAATCGAGTGCTGCTGGCCGATCGTTTGGCTCAGGCAATGGCACAGGTAAGACGAAGAGATAATCAATTAGCTGTGGCCTATCTGGATTTGGATGGGTTTAAAGAAATTAATGATGAATACGGTCATGATGTTGGTGATGATTTATTGATTAATATTGCCGCTCGTTTACATGAAGTTCTTAGAGAAGAAGATACTGTCGCTCGGCTGGGAGGCGACGAATTTGTGGCAGTATTAGTTAATCTTTCAACTCAAAAAGATTGCGTACCGTTGTTGGAGCGACTCTTATCGGCCGCGGCTACCCCCATTCATGTTGGCGATAAGGTATTGCAGATCTCCGGTAGTCTGGGGGTGACTTTTTATCCTCAAGCGGAACTTATCGATTCCGATCAACTTCTCCGACAGGCGGATTATGCCATGTATGAGGCCAAACAGGCCGGAAAGAATCGATATAAGTTGTTTGACTCCGAACAAGATCGATCCATCAGAGGTCATCATGAAACCTTGGAGCGTATTCGTCAGGCCTTGGAAGATAATGAATTTCTCTTACACTATCAGCCAAAAGTGAATATGCGTAGTGGTGAAGTCATTGGAGTTGAAGCTTTAATTCGATGGCAGCATCCGGACAAAGGATTGCTACCCCCTGCGGTATTTTTACCAGTGGTAGAGGAGGATTATCTTTCTGTTGCGCTGGGAAATTGGGTTATTCAAACAGCATTATCCCAACTTGAGCAATGGCATCAAAACGGATTGCGGCTTTCCGTTAGTGTTAATATAGGTGCAATGCATTTACAACAACCGGATTTTACTGAACGGTTATCGGGCTACTTGGCTTCCTCGCAGGTGGACAATCACTTTGTGGAATTGGAGGTTTTGGAAACCAGTGCCTTGCAAGACATTGCCCATGTTTCACAGATTATTAATGATTGCCATGATTTGGGAGTAAAATTTGCTTTAGATGATTTTGGAACCGGATATTCATCACTGACGTATTTAAAGCGATTGCCCGCCACAATCTTGAAAATTGATCAATCATTTGTTCGTGATATGCTGGAAGATCCTGATGATTTAGCGATTTTAGAAGGAGTGTTAGGGTTGTCTGCTGCATTTCGACGTGAAGTGGTTGCTGAGGGTGCGGAAACTGAGGCCCATTGTGAACTACTATTACGTTTAGGCTGTGATGTTGCCCAAGGCTATGGTATAGCCAGACCATTATCGGCAGATGCCATTCCCAATTGGGTGGCAAATTGGCAAGTCAATCCAAAATGGAAGTCAATCAAACGTGTTCTTCGAGATGATCAATCAATGCTAATCGCCAGTATTGAACACCGTGCTTGGGTAAAGAATATTGAAGACTATATTCAAGGGAACAATCAGAGCCATCCAGAAGTTGCATCTAATAAATGTCGTTTCGGGCATTGGCTTTTTGGGGAAGGCAACCAACGTTATGGTCACCTTGATAGTTTTCAAAAAGTTAATATTCTGCATGAGCAGATCCATGAAATTGGAACCAGCCTATGTGCACATGGTCAAAAAGAACAATCTGGACAGACTCAAGAACAACTTTCTAAGGTTCGAGAAATAAGAGATAAATTACTTATTCAAATGGAACAATTGCTTGATAAGAGTCAAAAGGAAAGGTTTCACTGATAATCTAAATAACTTTTACGTTATGAAGGGAAACAAATATGAAATGCATGGAAAAAATTACGGGATACCTTTCTGATGAGCTTGCAACAGAGTTTTATAGGTTAGCACAGCAGAAAACATTCCTTAAAAATGAAATAGTTTTTACTGAGAGTGATGATGCAGATGCTGTCTATTTTATTGATAAAGGGTCTTTTCAGGTATCGATTATCAGAAATCAAAATAGTAAAACACTAAATATCATTAATAGTGGGGACTGTTTTGGTGAAATGGCACTCATCAATCATGATAAGCGATCTGCTACTATTACAGCGCTGGAAGATTCTATCGTTTATTGTGTACATAAAGATAATTTTGAAATCCTATCAGAAAAATTTCCTGAGTTAGATGAAGGTATTCGTGCCAGTATCACAAATCGTCAACAGGAACTTATCTTGCGTGAAGAGTTGGTTGATATCACCAGTATTGATAAAGAATCATTACAAATCAGTATTAAGGGTGATTATTCAATGCGAGAGACATCACTCTACCGAGAACGATATGATAGTTTGGCGGATAAAAATTTGGACAAGCTAATTGCGCTAACCAAAGATGTACTGTTAAATCGCTGCGTACATCAAATAAATATCCACTTTAATAGCGGTGAAATACATACCATGTCCGTATTTGACCCATTTAGGGAAAAAATTCATTTGGTGGAAGATTTTACCAATACAGCCTACATTGACCGCCATTTTCAGGCAATATCGTATGAGGATAAGGCCAATCTGGTTTCTCATCTTTATGATACCATCGCTGCGAGTGCGGCCTTTGAAAAATTGCCCGAACATTGGCAACAAATCTATCACAAATCGCAGAAAATCTGGGTGCCGATTAATGAACAAGTGATTGAAAAAGTAATATCCTATCTTCCCCATTTACGAAATGTCGAGAGTCTTTATCTTCGCAATGTAAAAATTAGCATAATACAAGATCTGATCCGTTTTCAATTTAACTGTGATGGAACCCATATCGTAGATTCGAGTAATTTCGATGAATTTATAAAAAGTAATTTTTGATTATTCAAACGGTAATTGACAAGATAAGATCGAATAAGACAGATGAATGCTTCTAGAAAAAACACAACTGATATAGGGTGTAATAAATAAAGCAAGTTCACTTTGAATGAAGATAATTCAGCCCCAAAAGCTAGCTTACAAAATGTAATATTTGTAAGTATTTGAATTTGCTATATGTTGATATTGTATGTTGGTGGAGGCGGGGGGGGTCGAACCCCCGTCCGCAAACGGTCTGCCTTCGGCTCTACATGTTTAGCCACTTCCTTTAATTAATCCGATAAGCGCCGAAGTGCAAGCTATCACCAGATATTCCTGTTAAGTTTTAACGCTTCAGCCACAGGCGAGCCTCCACGCGATCTTATGAGAGATGATGCCTGATTGTTCTCTACCCGAAGGTTTTGAACCTGGACGCATAAGCACGGCTCCAGTCAGACAGCGTTCTACTGGTTTTTAAGCAGCGAGCGCGTAGTTGTTATCGTTTGCAACTATTTTACGACAGACATTTTTACGAGTGATCTGTATACTCGACATGCACCTTGGGTTTCCTCGCCCACGTCGAAGCCAATTTCGCCCCCAAACGTTAGGGTATTATATGGGGTTTAATTTTAGAATTCCAATATTTAAGATGATAACAACAATAATAATGAGATATTTTCTTTATATCTTCATTTTGGCGCATAGTATGGTCATAAAAACCGCGTTGCCAGATACTCCCTTTACGTTTTAAATGACGATTAATATCAATAGCCAAACCAGCTTTTAACCTTTTGATAACTTCAGATAGGCTATATTGTTTTCCTAAATGAAATAACCAGTGCAGATATAGCGATAGCGTTTTTTCTGTAATCAACGAATTTTGGCCAAACGCGATTTTTCTCTACCCCAATCGCGCTCTTTTTCAGAAGCTCGCTTGTCGTAAAGGTGTTTTCCTTTTCCGAGGGCGATTTTGCATTTTACTCGGCTGCCTTTCCAATATAAAGATAAAGCTAGAATACTATAACCCTTGCGATCCACTGCGCCCATTAAACGATTGATTTCGTATTTATGCAGGAGTAGTTTGCGATTGCGTTGTTGTTCCGGGTTAACGTGAGTAGATGCGGATAATAATGGGGTAATAACTATGCCGAATACGAAGGCTTCACCATTCTTTATATAGACATAACTATCGCGGATTTGTGCTTTTCCGGCACGGATGCTTTTAATTTCCCAACCTTCCAGGACCAAACCGGCTTCAAATTCATTTTCTAGAATATAATCGTGCCGGGCTTTTTTGTTTTGAGCAATGGTGTTGGATGGTTTTTTAACTTTCTTTTTTCCCATGCGATGAATTATAAACCATCTTAAAAAGTTTCACCTAGAAAAATCACTTAATTTTTCTTGAGCATTCGCTTGATTTCGCGGAAAATCTGGGGTTGAATAAAAATACAAAATTGTAATGGTTACAAAATAATAAAAAGGCTAGTTAAATGGCAGAAAAGTCGGTCTATGTACATGGGCAGTGGTCAACCCGGTTTGTTTTCATTATGGCGGCAACGGGTTCCGCTGTCGGATTGGGAAATATCTGGAAGTTTCCCTATATTACCGGGGTTAATGGCGGCGGTGCTTTTGTTTTAATTTATCTATTGTGTATCGCTGCTATTGGTATTCCCATTATGATGGCGGAGACCATGTTGGGGAGACGGGGACGACTGGATCCTGTTGGTACCATGAAAAAACTGGCTGCTGAATCAGAACACAGTCGAGCTTGGGGGTATTTAGGCTGGTTAGGGGTTATTACCGGTTTTTTAATTCTCTCCTATTATAGTGTAATTGCCGGTTGGGCCATGGCTTATGTGCCGCGTATGGCGGCAGGTATTTTTACCGATCAGCAAGTGGAAGGAGTTAAAAGTATCTTTGTTGAGTTAATCAGCGATCCAGAACGTTTGCTGGCCTGGCATTCTTTATTTACGATTTTAACCATGACTGTGGTTGCAAGGGGAGTTAAGGGGGGCTTGGAAAGAACGGTTACTACCTTAATGCCAATACTCTTTATTCTATTATTAATTTTATTGGGATATTCCATCGATACCGGTTATTTTGCTCAAGGTGTGGAATTCTTATTCACTCCGAATTTTAGTGCAATAACGGATGAGGCAGTGTTGTCGGCGATGGGACATGCTTTTTTTACCTTGAGCTTAGGCATGGGAGCAATTATGGTCTATGGCTCCTATTTACCGAAGGAATCCTCTATAGCCACTTCGGTGGTCTGGATTGCCGTGATGGATACTATGGTGGCGATAGTGGCAGGCTTGGTAATTTTCCCCATTGTATTTGCAAACGGTTTGGAACCTGGGGCCGGTCCAGGATTAATCTTTCAAACTCTGCCGTTGGCCTTTGGGAATATGTCTTTCGGTAGTCTATTTGGAACACTGTTTTTTATTTTATTGGTTTTTGCCGCCTGGACATCGGCCATTTCCATTATGGAACCCGTCGTAATTTGGGGAATGAATAGCTTTGGATATAGTCGTGTCTACGCCTCTGTTTTGTTTGGAATTATCGTCTGGAGCGTTGGTTTATTAACGCTGTTTTCATTTAATGTGCTGGCGGACTTCACTTTCTCTCAGAGCATCCCAACCGCTTATGGTGAGTTTGTTATCCTTAAAGATGCTACCATGTTTGATCTGCTTGATTATTTGACGTCCAATATCTTGTTGCCCTTGGGCGGTTTGATGATTGCGATCTATGCCGGATGGTTAATGAAACAGCAGCATAGTCAGGAAGAATTGGCTATGCATGATCGAGCTTATAAAGTTTGGCAAATTCTGGTAAAATATGTCGCCCCGACAGCTGTGGTAATTGTATTTTTAAACGCTCTAGGCATTATTGCTTATGTAAAAAATATAATGGGCTGGTAGATCTTTGGATGTGATTGGAAATTTTTGTCGTCTATATAGAAAGGCAAAAATCTCAATAAATTTGGAAATCGAGTGACAACAATCAGTAAAAATGCATTGGTGCCGTACAACACTGAACAGATGTATTCCTTAGTATTGGATATTAACCAGTATAGTGAATTTTTGCCTTGGTGTGCCGGCTCGAAAACGTTGATGCAAAACGATGAAGAGGTGAAGGGAAGTATTACTATAAATCATTCCGGATTTAACAAATCTTTTACCACCTTAAATCGTTTACAAAAAAACAAGATCATCGAAATGCGTTTAATCGAAGGACCGTTCAAACGCTTGGAAGGTATTTGGCGATTTGATATTCTAGCTGATGATTGTAGTAAAATTTCGCTCGACCTGGATTTTGAATTTAGTAATAGATTGGTTGGTATGGCTTTAAATCCGGTGTTTAGTCAAATAGCCAATTCCATGGTTGATTCATTTTGTAAGAGGGCAATAGTGGTATATGGCTGAGGTTAATTCTCCCGAAGATGAAACTAAAAGTGATTGCAAGGCACATCAAATTCTTATCGAAGTGGCTTATGCGACACCACAACGACAAGTGATTTTGGAAACTTGGTTAGATGAAGGTGCTACCGTGGAAGATGCTATTAATGCTTCCGGAATATTAGAAGAATTTCCCGAGATCGACATAAAAGTCAATAAAATGGGAATTTTTTCCAAATTAACGAAACCCAATGCTACTTTAAGGCACAAAGATAGAATAGAGATTTATCGCAAACTTATCGCCGATCCTAAAGCTGTCCGTAAACAACGTGCATCAGAAGGAAAGAAGATGAAAAAGGGCGGGGAAAAAGAGGAATAAGAAAAATTTCCAAGGTTATTTTATCGTTATTTTAAATATTCTCCTATTTTCTCTATAAATGACTTTATTTATGGGTCGACTATCTTTATAATTATGCGGCTTTCGTGGACACGTCCATGGACCTTTCCTTCCTGAGAAGGATTTTTATAATTCTTGTCCCTTGGATTTAGTGGGGATAAATATTAGGGCTTTCAGCCCTTTTTTTGTTTCTGGGGCTTAGCCTCAAAGCCGAAGGGAGTATCGATAATTCTCTATCGGGCGCTAATTAACTGGTGAAAGTAAATTTATGTCTTCTCTATATGGCAAAAGAAATAACTCAAGTTCGTTGCAGGAGTTATTAGAACCCGTTGTCACGGCAATGGACTTTGAATTTGTAGGGCTAGAATTTTTAAATCAGGGAAATGGTTCAATATTACGGATTTATATTGATCAGGAGCAGGGAATTACCGTAGACGATTGTGCCGATGTCAGTCGACAGCTGAGTGCTGTACTGGATGTCGAAGATCCTATTGCAGGTGAATATACTCTGGAAGTATCGTCACCGGGACTGGATAGGCCATTATTTACAAAGGAACAATACGAACGTTTCGTGGATCACGAAATTAAATTGAGCCTGAACCAACCCATGGCTGGATCGAATCGAAAGAAATTTAGGGGGATATTGTTAGCCGTCGAAAATGACGAGATCGTTCTCGAGGTTGATAATGAAGAATATAGTTTGGCAATCGATAATATTGTCAAGGCGAATTTGGTCGCCAAGTTTTAGTTCCAAAAAGATAATTTCCGTCACTATTATTATCTGATTAGGAGATTTATCCAGCTCAGCTGGATTAGTAGGCATATCATCAAGGTATTAAAATGAGCAAAGAAATTTTACTGGTAGTAGATGCTGTTTCGCATGAAAAAAGTGTAGATAAGGAAATTATATTTCAGGCCTTAGAGGCAGCGTTGGCATCGGCCACTAAAAAGAGAAATGCAAAGGATATTGATGTTTGCGTTGAGATTGATCGTACTAGTGGCGAGTATAAAACCTATCGTCGTTGGTTAATCTTGGATGATGATGTCGACCCATTAGAGAATTTAGAGCAACAAGTTTTGTTTTCCCGAACCGAAGAACAACACCCCGATTTGAAACCCGGCGATTATATTCGCGAGGAGATTGAATCGGTAGCCTTTGGCCGGATCGCTGTACAGACTGCCAAACAAGTCATCGTGCAAAAAGTTCGAGAAGCAGAACGTGCCCAGGTTATCGAAGAGTACAGCGAAAAGATTGGCGAAATGTTGAGCGGTACTGTAAAACGTCTGGAGCGGGGTAATGTTATTGTCGATCTTGGTAATAATGTAGAAGCGATTATCCCTCGCGAGGAAATGATACCACGGGAACAAATTAAAAATGGTGACCGCCTACGCGGTTATTTGAAGAACGTCCGTAAGGAAACTCGCGGTCCGCAGTTAACCTTGAGTCGTTCCTGTCCGGAACTCTTGGTGAAGTTATTTACGGTGGAAGTACCGGAAATTGGCGACGGCCTTATTGAAATAAAAGGAGCGGCTCGTGATCCCGGCTTAAGAGCCAAAATAGCAGTTTTAGCACATGATAGTCGTATCGATCCAATCGGTGCCTGTGTTGGAATGCGGGGGTCAAGGGTGCAAGTGATCTCCAATGAACTGAGTGGAGAGAGAGTGGATATCATTCTTTGGGATGATTCTCCGGCACAATTTGTCATTAATGCCATGGCTCCTGCGGAAGTTTCATCGATAGTTGTCGATGAAGAATCTAATAGTATGGATATAGCAGTTGAAGAAGGACAATTATCGCAGGCAATTGGACGCGGTGGCCAAAATATTAAATTGGCCAGCCAATTGACCGGCTGGATTCTTAACGTCATGACCGAAGAAGAAGCATCGGCCAAGACTGAGGAAGAATCCAAGGTTATTCTACGGAAATTAATGGAAGAATTGGAAGTTGACGAAGATGTGGCATTTATCCTCGCTAACGAAGGTTTTACCTCTATTGAAGAGGTTGCCTATGTACCGATTCATGAGATGCTGGAAATCGAAGAGTTTGACGAGGATATCGTTAATGCCCTGCGTAGTCGTGCGCAAGATGTGTTGCTGACTAAAGCCATTTCAAGCGAAGAAAAATTGAGCGATGCAGAACCGGCAAAGGATTTGTTTGCAGTGGATGGAATGGATGAACAAACGGCTCATAAGTTGGCCGCTAGAAATATTATTACTATGGAAGATTTAGCCGAACAATCGGTTGACGACCTGTTGGAGATTGAGGGAATTGATCAAGAACGTGCCGCGCAGTTGATTATGGAAGCAAGAAAGCCATGGTTTGAAAATGAAGAATAAACGTTTAACGGTGAGGAGATAGATATGTCTGATATTACAGTCGCAAAATTTGCTGAATCAGTCGGCGCGCCGGTTGAGCGTATTATTGAGCAGATGAAAGAAGCCGGTATTGGTGATAAAGAAAAAGATGCTAATATTACGGATGATGAAAAACAGCGCTTATTAAGCTTTTTAAGAAGTAAACATGGCGCCGGTGATAGACCGAAAAAGATAACCTTAAATCGCAAGACTACGAGTGAAATACATACTTCCGGCAGTAAAGCGGTCAAGGTCGAGGTTCGAAAAAAACGTACCTATGTGAAGCGCAGCTTATTAGCAGAAGATGCGCCGAAGGAACCTTCTGAAGAAGAAGTGAAGCTTGCACAGCAAAAGCAGGAAGAAAAATCCCGTATCGAAGCTGGTGAGAAAAAGCTGCGTGAAGTCGAAGTTGCTAAAGAACACGAAGAAATTGAGCGTCGTGAACGTGAAGAACAGGAACGTTTGCAGCAAGAAAAAGTGGAGCAAGAACGTCTTCTGAAGGAGCAAGAGGAACAAAAAGGTCTTCAGCGAGAGCAAGAACAACCAGAGTCCGTAGCGAGTGAGCAACAAAAGGAAGTGCCGCTAAGTGGCGAAACGCGAAGTGAGCCATTAGTGGTTACTGAAACGAAGGAAACCAAGGCTCCAGTTAGCAAGGATGGAAAGACTGACTCCCGAGGGGATGCTCATAACAAACATGCCGGTAAAGGAAATAAACGTAAAGGTAAGCGCGCCAAGGCCGCAGAAGCCGAAGAACGTGAATTGCATTTGCCTGGTGGTCGTTCGGCTAAAGATAAGAAGCGTAGAGGTAAAAAGTCCACTGTAGTAAGCGAAGAGCTTCGCAGCAAACATGCCTTTTCAACACCAACCACGAAAAAGGTTTTCGATGTAGAGATTCCTGAAACCATTAAAGTTGGCGACTTGGCCCAGAAAATGGCCATTAAGGCCGCTGAAGTGATTAAGGTCATGATGAAAATGGGCTCTATGGTTACCATAAACCAGATGTTGGATCAGGAAACAGCCTCTATTGTAGTCGAAGAATTGGGCCATAATCCGGTGTTGTTGGATGAATCAGCAATGGAAGATGTACTCATTGAAGAACAATTTGAAGGTGATGAAATAGCCCGGGCACCGGTAGTCACTATTATGGGACACGTAGACCATGGTAAGACTTCATTACTGGATCATATTCGTAAAACGCGCGTCGCTTCTGGTGAAGCCGGTGGTATTACACAGCATATCGGTGCTTATCATGTAGACACTGATCGCGGTATGATTACTTTTCTGGATACTCCGGGACACGCGGCATTTACTTCCATGCGTGCACGTGGTGCTAATATTACCGATATCGTGGTTATTGTGGTTGCAGCGGATGATGGTGTTATGCCTCAAACCAAAGAAGCCATTCAGCACTCCAAGGCTGCCAATGTTCCTATTATCGTTGCTATCAATAAGATAGATAAGGAAACTGCCGATCAGGATCGCGTTAAAAACGAATTATCGACAATGGATGTCATTCCGGAAGATTGGGGTGGTGACATTATGTTTCTACCCGTTTCTGCAAAAACCGGTCAGGGCATCGATGAACTCCTGGATTCCATCTCATTGCAAGCAGAAATTATGGAATTAAAAGCTGTACCTGATGGTCCTGCTAAAGGTGTGGTTGTGGAATCACGCCTTGATAAAGGACGTGGTACGGTAGCGACTGTATTGGTTCAGTCGGGTATTTTATCCAAGGGTGATATGTTAATTGCCGGTTCTGACTTCGGTCGCGTAAGGGCTTTATTGGATGAAAATGGTAAACCGATTAAATCTGCCGGTCCATCCATTCCTGTTGAGATATTAGGACTGTCCGGATCGCCAATGGCTGGAACTGAAGTACTAGCGGTTAAAGATGAGAGAAAGGCTCGAGAAGTTGCCTTATTCCGTCAAGGACGTTATCGCGATACCAAATTGCAGAAGCAACAGGCTGCCAAGTTGGAAAGCATGTTCAACAATATGGAAAGCGGTGAAGTTAAAAACCTTAATATTGTTTTAAAAGCAGATGTACAAGGTTCTGCCGAAGCTATCGCCGACTCACTGGTGAAACTTTCAACCGATGAAGTTAAGGTCAAGATTGTTGCCAATGGTGTGGGTGGTATTACGGAATCGGATGTTCAATTGGCAATGGCTTCGAGCGCCATCTTAATGGGCTTTAATGTTCGTGCAGGAATGTCTGCCAAACAATTAATTGAAAGTGAAGGCGTTGATTTACACTACTATAGCGTCATTTACGACATCATCGATGAAGTTAAATCAGCCATGACCGGCATGCTGGATCCTGAATTTAAAGAAGATATTGTTGGTTTGGCCGAAGTTCGGGATGTCTTTAGGGCTCCCAAAATTGGAGCTATTGCCGGTTGTATGGTATTGGAAGGGACGGTTAAACGTAATAATCCGATTCGCGTCTTACGAGATAACGTGGTTATTTATGAAGGTGAGTTAGAGTCACTACGTCGCTTCAAAGATGATGTCCCAGAAGTTAAAAACGGTATGGAATGCGGTATCGGGGTGAAAAATTATAACGACGTTAAGGTCGGAGACCAGATCGAAGTTTACGAACGCACCCAGGTGAAAAGAGTAATTTAATGCCTGCAGATTATAGTCGTACTCGTCGCATTGGAGAGATGATCCAACGCGAAATCGCCGTCCTATTGCAACGTGAAATTAAAGACCCACGTTTGCAAAAGGTGAGCATTACTGCCGTGGAGGTGAGTAAAGACTTGAGCGTGGCGAAAGTTTTTTTCACCGTGATCGGAGCAGCCAAAGGTGAAGAATTGCAACAAGCCATTAATGAAGTACAAGCAGGCTTGGAAAAAGCGTCTTCCTTTATTCGTTATCAGTTGGGAAAGCAGATTATTATCCGCAGTGTCCCACGCTTAATCTTCCGTTATGATGACTCGGTGATTAGAGGGGCAGAAATGTCACAATTGATCGACGAAGTGATTGCAGATGATAATCGTCGAATGAATCATGATGATGAGGAGTCATAAAATTTAAGCCTGCCATGCACAATTTGTCTTGCAGGCCTATTTTTTTTTACTCTCTTTTCTCTATGTCAAAATTTAAAACAAGGATTCGTAAAGGTCAAATAATTGATGGAATTATCAACCTGGATAAACCATTGGGCCTTTCCTCAAATCAAGCCCTGCAAAAAGTAAAAGCTATACTTAATGCTCAAAAAGCCGGACACACTGGTGCTTTGGACCCTCTCGCTAGTGGCGTACTTCCCTTATGTTTTGGACACGCAACGAAAATATCTTCTTTTTTGCTGGATGCTGATAAACGTTATCAAGCCACGCTGCAACTTGGCGTTACTACCAATACAGGTGATAAAGAAGGCGAAATCATTCATGAGTCAACTGTCCCCGAGTATAGCCTAGAGCAACTTAATCAGATATTGGATATATTTGTCGGGCCTCAGCAACAAGTTCCCCCTATGCATTCCGCTTTAAAACATCAAGGGCAACCACTCTATAAGCTGGCTAGAAAAGGTAAGGAAGTAGAACGTCAGGCCAGAGATATAATCATTTATGAATTAAATCTTCTAGATTATGCTGAAAATTGCTTAAAAATTGATGTGAAATGTTCAAAGGGAACCTATATTCGCACTTTAGCAGAAGATATTGGTCAACAGTTGGGCTGTGGGGCTCATTTGGCCGCGTTAAGGCGAACGGAAGCAGGACCGTTTACTCTGGACAATGCTCATAGCATTGAAGAGGTTTCGGAATTTATTCAAGAGGAAAGGTTAGGCGAGATATTGCTAAATAGCGATATAGCATTACAAGATTATCCATCTATTTATTTGCAGGAAGACCAGACTATAGACATAAAATTCGGTCGTAAAATAGCCTTGTTAACTGAACAGCTCTTACAAATAGATAAACCTATAGAACAACAAAAATATCGGATTTATAGCCAAGAGCAAGATTTTCTTGGTCTGGGAGAGCTGAGTATTGAAGCGGATGGAGAAGACACGGTATTTTTACTCCCGAAGCGAATGTTTCTCTAAAAAAATCTTGTAGTTATTTTTATTTAAGTGTATATTACCGCGCCCGCCTGTTGGACTTGTTCGAGCACGCGTTTGAAGGTAGAATATGCGGGTTTATATTTAATTACCCCGGTTTGAGAACTATTTAAAAATGGTTTTGAATGGTGTAAAGACTGGATTATTAATGATTTAGGAGCGAGATTAATGCTTACAGTAGAACAAAAGAAAGAGATCATAGCCACCCATGGTAAAAATGAAAATGATAGTGGTTCGACCGAAGTTCAGGTTGCCTTATTGACTGCCAGAATTACAGATTTGTCCGGTCACTTTAAAGAACACATCCATGATCATCACTCCCGTCAAGGCTTATTACGTTTAGTAAGCCAGCGTCGTAAATTACTGGATTATTTAAAAAGAAAAGACGTGGAGCGCTATCGTACCATCATTAGCAAGTTAGGCTTACGTAAATAAGATCTCCAAAACTATGCGATAAATATTGCGGCTTTAGGATGAAAAAAGATTCTGACCGCAATATTTTAAATTATCTGAAAAGACTACAAAATATCAAAGCATAAAATGTGCTGATGCGGAGAATAGTGTGACACCAATCAAAACAGAATTTCAGTTCGGACAACATACTGTATCCCTGGAAACAGGTGAAATAGCAAGACAAGCTTCAGGTGCAGTAATGGTTGACATGGCTGGTACTGTCGTCATGGTTACAGCAGTTGTCAAAAAAGAAGCCAGACCGGGAGCAGATTTCTTCCCTCTGACTATTGACTATCAAGAAAAAACCTATGCAGCGGGTAAAATCCCAGGTGGTTTTTTCAAACGCGAAGGACGTCCTTCAGAGCAAGAGACTCTCGTAAGCCGACTTATTGACCGTCCTTTACGCCCTATGTTTCCAAAGGGCTATTATAACGAAATCCAAATTATTGCCTCAGTTGTTTCCTTAAATCCCGATGTTGACCCCGATATTCCATCCTTACTTGGTGCTTCAGCAGCCTTATCGATTTCAGGTGCACCTTTTAACGGACCTGTTGGTGCTTGTCGTGTTGGTTATAATGATGACGGTGAATTTGTTTTAAATCCTGGCCGTGAAGAATTAGACGAATCAGCATTAGACTTGATTGTTGCCGGAACTGAATCTGCCGTATTAATGGTTGAATCTGAAGCAGACGAATTACCAGAAGATGTTATGTTAGGTGCGGTAATGTTCGGCCACGAACAATTCCAAGTTGCCATTAGTGCGATTAAAGATTTTGCCGCTCAAGTCAATACCCCTGCAATTGAATGGACAGCTCCGGAAGTTAACGTTGAACTTAACGAAGCGGTTGCTAACGAATGTGAAGCCAGTGTTTCCGATGCTTATAAAATCAGCGATAAACTAGAGCGTTTGAATACCTTAGATGATATTCGCAATGCCTTGGTTGAAAAGATTGCGGCTGAAGATGAGCCTCGTTGGAATAGCGATGAATTATGCGGTGCTTTCTATAAGTTAGAAAAGAAAGTGGTTCGAGGCAGCGTATTGGCCGGTAATCCTCGTATTGATGGTCGTGATACCAAAACTGTTCGCCCATTAGTGATGCGCACCGGTGTATTGCCTAGAACTCATGGTTCGGCTTTATTCACTCGTGGCGAAACGCAAGCCTTGGTCGTGACTACTTTAGGAACCGCCAGAGATGCACAGATTATTGATGCATTAGAAGGAAGCTATAAAGATTCCTTTATGTTGCATTATAACTTCCCTCCATTCAGTGTCGGAGAGTGTGGCCGTGTCGGTACACCTAAGCGTCGTGAAATTGGTCATGGTCGTTTGGCAAAGCGTGGTGTTGCCGCAGTAATGCCTTCGATTGAAGAATTCCCATATACCATTCGTGTCGTATCTGAAATTACCGAATCCAATGGTTCCAGCTCTATGGCTTCTGTTTGTGGTACCAGCTTATCCTTAATGGATGCCGGTGTACCTATTTCGAACCCTGTCGCTGGTATCGCTATGGGTCTGATAAAAGATGAAGATAACTTTGCCGTATTAACCGATATTTTAGGTGATGAAGATCACTTAGGTGATATGGACTTTAAAGTTGCCGGAACTAAAGACGGTGTAAATGCCTTACAGATGGATATTAAAATCGAAGGTATTACTAAAGAAATTATGGAAATCGCATTGGCGCAAGCTAAAGATGCACGTTTCCATATTTTGGAAGAAATGGGTCAGGTTATTTCTGAACCTAGTACTGATATGTCAGACTTCGCTCCAAGAATTCTTACAATACAAATTGATCCCGAAAAGATTCGTGATTTAATCGGTAAGGGTGGCGCAACTATTAAGGCGTTACAAGAAGAAACCGGAGCAAATGTTGATATCTCTGATAACGGTGAAGTTAAGGTTTCTTCAGCTGATAATGCTGCTGCTCAAGAATGTTGCCGTCGTATCGAAGAAATTACCGCTGATGTTGAAGTTGGTAAAATCTATACTGGTAAGGTTAACCGAATTATGGATTTTGGTGCTTTCGTTTCCGTTATTCCTGGCAAAGACGGCTTGGTACATATCTCCCAGATTTGTGACGAGCGCGTTAATAATGTTAGTGATAAGCTTTCCGAAGGACAGACCGTTCAAGTGAAAGTTCTTGAGATTGATAAGCAAGGACGTATTCGTTTAAGTATGAAAGCGGTTGCCGAAGAACAGAAAGCAGAACAAGAGACTGAATCTGAAGCGTAAATTCTGAAAGATAAAATGCTCAAGGATGAGAAGGGGAACTTTTAGTTCCCCTTTTTCGTTCTGGTTTCCATGTTTTACGTGGGAACCACCCGTACTTGCGTATCGGGAAATTTAATCACGTTATGCATTCCCACTTACAAAGTGGGAACGATACACTAACTGACTACTGACTACTGACTACTGACTACTGACTACTGACTACTGACTACTGACTACTGACTACTGACTACTGACTATCAATCATGCTCCCTCAAAAACACCAAATGCCACAAAATATTTTTAGCTACGATAAATATTGGGCTGAATGTTATAGCACGTCTCCCTACTTACCAAGAACATTGGCAGAGATGGAAAAGCTTGGTTGGGATAGTTGCGATATTATTTTAGTCACCGGTGATGCCTATGTGGATTTGCCAAGTTTTGGTATGGCCTTAATTGGGCGTCTATTAGAATCACAAGGATTTCGAGTTGGAATAATCGATCAGCCGGATTGGCAAACGGCAGAGGATTTTAAACGCTTAGGTAAACCGAATTTATTTTACGGCGTTACTGCCGGAAATATGGACTCCATGATAAATCGTTACACGGCGGATCGGAAATTGCGTCACGACGATGCCTATACGCCTGATGATATCGGTGGTAAACGTCCTGATAGAGCATTGACGGTATACGCCCAACGCTGTCGGGAAGCCTATAAAGATGTACCCATTATAGCCGGAGGCATAGAAGCTTCATTACGTCGTATTGCCCATTATGATTATTGGTCCGATACGGTAAAACGTTCGGTGTTAATGGATTCCAAGGCGGATCTGTTAGTGTATGGCAATGGCGAACGACAGATAACCGAAATCGCTCATCGCCTGTCGCGAGGGGAAGATATTTCCAAGTTAACCAATATCCGTGGTACTGCCTTTGCTTTAAAACAAGCGCCAGACGGATGGATGGAAATGGATTCCAGTCGTGTCGATCGGCCCGGCAAGGTGGATGTATTAATTTCGCCCTACCAGGAGCTGGGCAATACTGAACAAAACGACTTTTCTCAATATACCGATAATAGTCAAATAGCTGCCAATGATGCGATTATTCCTTTGACCGATATTCGGAAAATGAAGAAGGAATTGCAGCGAGATAAAACGGTGATCCGCTTACCTTCGTTTGAAAAGGTTAAAAATGATCCGGTTCTTTATGCCCATGCTTCACGTATTTTACATTTGGAAACCAATCCATATAATGCTCGGGCTTTAGTACAAAAACATGGTGATAAAGATGTTTGGTTGAATCCACCTCCATTTCCCTTAACTACTGAAGAGATGGATGGAGTCTTTGATTTTCCCTATCAACGCCAGCCGCATCCTAGTTATCACAAACACAAAATGCCGGCCTATGAGATGATTCGCTTTTCCATAAATATTATGCGAGGGTGTTTTGGCGGTTGTACTTTTTGCTCTATTACTGAACATGAAGGGCGAATTATTCAGAATCGCTCTGAAGCGTCTATCTTGAAGGAAATAGAAAATATTCGTGATAAAACGCCAGAGTTTAAGGGATATATTTCTGATTTAGGTGGTCCCACGGCGAATATGTATCGCTTGGCTTGCGAGTCTCGGGAAATCGAAGCGGCCTGTAGACGTTTATCCTGTGTTTATCCGGACATTTGTAAGCATATGAGCACGGATCATGACCCGCTAATTCAGCTTTACCGTAAAGCGCGTGAATTACCGGGTATTAAACGAGTATTTATTGCCTCGGGACTGCGCTATGACTTGGCCATCCAATCACCGGAATATATTAAAGAATTGGTCAAATACCATGTTGGTGGCTATTTAAAAATTGCGCCGGAACATTCCGAAGATGGTCCCCTGTCTAAAATGTTAAAACCGGGGATCGATAGTTATTACCAGTTTAAACAACTCTTTGAACAATTCTCTAAAGAAGCCGGTAAAGAACAATATTTAATCCCCTATTTTATATCTGCTCATCCGGGTACCACCGACAAAGATATGGTGGCCCTGGCATTATGGTTAAAACGTAATAATTTTCGACTCGATCAGGTGCAAAACTTTTACCCGTCACCCATGGCCACAGCCACGGCTATGTATCATAGTGGTCGTAACCCATTAAAAAAACTCTCGTATAAAAGTGAATCGGTAGAAAGCATAAAGGGAGAAAAAAAACGTCGTTTGCACAAGGCTTTTTTACGCTACCATGATCCCAAAAACTGGCCTGCTATTCGTCAGGCATTAAAAGAGATGGGACGGATGGATTTAATCGGTACGGAGGAAAAACATCTGGTGCCGGCCGAACAAAAAAATATCTCAGCAAATAAAGTAAGATATACAAATAAGATAAAGCGCAAGCAGAATCAACGTTCTGCAAAGCAGAAGCGTTGAATTTAGTTATCTCTCTGTTTTCTCACGATGGCCATAGCAATTTCCAGGGCTTGTTCGTAGTTTAAGCGGGGATCGACTTGAGATTTGTAGGCTCGTTTTAGATCGTCTTCATTGATTCCTCTGGCACCGCCAATACATTCAGTAACATCATCACCGGTCAATTCAAAATGAATACCACCCAGATGGCTATTACAGCTTTTGTGAATATCGAAGGATTGTTCCAGTTCGGAAAGAATATTTTCAAAACGACGGGTTTTATAACCGTTAGCGGTACTTTCCGTATTACCGTGCATGGGGTCACTAATCCATAACACTTGATGACCACTTTGTTGCACGGTTTCAATCATGGTCGGTAAACCATCGGCAATTTTATCTGCGCCGAAACGGTGGATAAAAATGAGTTTACCGGCTTGGTTATTGGGGTTTAAGGTCTCCGCCAATTGTCGTATTGTATCGCTACTCATTTCGGCCCCGATTTTTACTCCAACGGGATTTTCAATACCGCGAAAATACTCAATATGAGCCCCGTTTATATCAGCGGTGCGCAATCCCACCCAGGGTAGATGCGCAGAAAGATTAAAGTAACCATCACTATGCGGGACTTGTCGGGTCAGAGCTTGTTCATAGGGCAGATGTAAACCTTCATGACTACTATAAAAACGAATCCTACTGAGTTCGCCATTATCTCCACCCAACATATCCATAAATTTTAGAGAACGGGATAAGTCTTTCACCACTTCATGATACTCGTCCGCTAGCGGTGAGTGTTTTACAAAGTCCAGATCCCAGTTTTCCGGATAGTGCAAATCGGCAAAGCCACAATCAGACAGGGCTCGGATAAAGTTAAGGGTCATGGCGGCTCGACCATAACCACGTAGGAGACGCATAGGGTCGGGAATACGATCCGCTTCGGTAAAATCCGGTCCATTCACCAGATCACCGCGATAACTGGGTAAACTAATCCCATTTTTAGTTTCCAGATCGGCTGAGCGGGGCTTAGCGTATTGACCGGCGATTCGTCCAACTCGAATCACCTTTTTATTCAGACCATGTACCAGGACCAGACTCATTTGTAATAAGATTTTCATCTTATTGGTAATAATGGTGGATTCGCAATCGTTAAAGTTTTCTGCGCAGTCACCACCCTGTAATAAAAATGCTTCACCACGAGTGGCGGCAGCCAACTCCTCCTTTAAGGCTTCAATTTCCCACGATGTGACCAAAGGAGGCAATTGAGATAACTTGTTTAAATTGTCTTCAAGAGCGTCTTTGGAAGGATAATTTGCCTGTTGTAAGGCCGGTTTAGTTTGCCAGGAAGCGGGATGCCAAGAGGTCATAATTGCATATGGAATAGGTAATGAATAATGGAAGAAGTATAAGAAAATCGGGCTTCTATAGCAATGGTATTTATTTTCCTTTTCAGTTATGGGGATAACCAATGAAGTAAATACCATGGGTAGAGTCTTCAGGCTTAGCCTTTAGATGATGAGTATGCCCAAAGGATGTGGTTTTAAATTTTTAATATAAAACTATTACTCGACATTCGACCACTTTTCCTATATAGTTTTTAAAAGCTAGAAAAAAGTCTATTATTTACATCCTTCAATTCGACGTTTTATTCGTAACACCTCGTCCTGCAGTTTTAAGTTCCAGTCAATATTTTCAAGCAATACACGCATCTTTTAGATGCATTTATATTTAGAATTCAGAATATTCATAATTCTGATTTCAACGATGTTCCGTCAAGATTTAATCCTAATATGGAATTCATCGATAATAGCCATTTGCGTTTTGCATATAATTAACATGGAATTATACAAATCCCTCTGTTCTTATCTACTACATTTTAACGCCATTGGCTCTTTTATACAGAGAGAATGAATGATTGCAGTAGCAAAATCGGCGATTAGTGCCGAAGATAAACAGAAATACAGCCACCCTATACCCAATCGAGATTTTATTGCTGGTTTGTTGAAAGACTATAATAAACCACTATCTATCCCCCAACTCATGAATCAACTTGACTTGTCTTGTGATGCAGAGTCTAAAGCCTTAAAAAATCGTCTTCGAGCGATGGAACGCGATGGTCAGATCGACTTTAACCGTCGTAGTAAGCAGTATCGCCTCATACAGGAAAATGACCTTATAACAGGACGTGTTATCGGCCACCGAGAAGGCTTCGGTTTTCTTGCCCGTGATGATGGTGGCAAAGATTTATTTCTTAGTAAAAGCCAAATGCTAAAGCTCTTCGATAAAGACCAGGTACAGGTACGTATCACTGGCACTGACCAACGTGGCCGTGAACAGGCAAGCTTGGTTAAAGTTTTAGAACGTCATACATCACAAATTGTTGGTCAATTATATTGCCATGAAAGCAACTTCTATGTCATTGCAGAAAATGATCGCATTGCCCATGAGATAGATATCGACCCACAACACCTGAAAGGAGCCGAATCAGGTCAGTATGTCGTCGTTACGCTAACCGATTACCCTTGTGACAAATACAATGCCTATGGGCAAATAACAGAGGTTTTGGGTAATGCCCACGACCCAAATATAGAAATTGACGTGGTCATGCGAGAGCTTGGTATCCCACATGCTTGGCCAAAAGATGTTTTAGGTGACGCGAATTGCCTCGGACATGATGTTTCTAAAGCGGATAAACAGCAACGAGTCGATCTTCGAGCATTACCTTTTGTCACTATCGACGGTGATGATGCAAAAGATTTTGATGATGCTGTTTATTGTGAAGCCCTAAGTGATGGTGGTTGGAAGCTCTTCGTCGCAATTGCTGACGTATCACATTATGTTACGCCAAATAGCCCATTGGATAAAGAAGCACAAACGCGAGGTACGTCGGTTTATTTTCCGGGACGAGTTGTTCCCATGTTACCTGAAGCGTTATCTAACGGCTTATGCTCATTGAATCCAAACGTAGATCGCTTGGTTATGGCTTGCGAAATAACCATAGATAACTCAGGTCAAATGCGAGATTACTGTTTTTCTGAAGCGATTATTCATTCACATGCAAGGCTTACTTATTCGCAGGTTAATGCGGTACTCAATAAGCCTGATTCAAAGCTTGGAAAAAACACAATCCGACAATATGCAAACCTAGTTCCGCATATACATGTGCTCTACCAACTTTATACTGCTCTTAGTAAAGCCCGCTCTGAGCGCGGTTCTATCGATTTTGATACACAAGAAGTACAGTTTAAATTTGATCAAAAACGTAAGGTTAATGCAATTATTCCTATTCAGCGTAATGAAGCGCATATGCTCATTGAAGAATGTATGCTATGTGCCAATGTTGCTACAGCACAGTTCTTACAAAAGCTAAAATTGCCGGCGTTGTATCGTAATCATGAAGGCCCTCAAACGAAAAAGTTAGAAAGCTTACGTGCGTATTTAACAGAGAAAGGCTTACAACTACAAGGTGGTGATAAACCTACGCCAAAAGATTATGACCAGCTTATGGCAAGCATTAAGCAGCGAGTAGATGCCGGTGCCATTCAGTCAATGGTGCTACGTTCCCTCAGTCAAGCGGAATACAGTGCTGATAATCAAGGACATTTTGGTTTAGCGTATTCCACTTATGCTCATTTTACATCACCAATACGACGTTACCCTGACTTATTAGTGCATAGAGCCATTCGATCGGTTATTCGTAGCCAAGAAAGTGGTGGGATTATCCGTCGGTTATTTAAAACAGTAACTGGGGTTGGCATGGACCCTGTCCAACGGCTGAACAAATCTTGGCAATCGGATGCGGTTAATAACTACCCTTATGGAAAAGCTTGCATGATAAATTTTGGTGAACAGTGTTCTCAATTATCACGTCGTGCAGATAAAGCCAGTTGGGATGTAGAAGCTTGGCTAAAATGTGATTATATGCGTAACGCAGTTGGCGACAACTTCAAAGGCAAAATTGCTAGCGTAACCCAATTCGGTTTATTTATTGAATTGGATGGTACCGGTATTGAAGGCTTGCTACATATCAGTGACCTGAAAAATGATTATTACCAGTTCAACCAAGATAAGCAGTGTTTAAGCGGCGAACGAAGTAATAAAAAATATACCATCGGCGATCGTATCAGCGTAAAAATAGTTCGCGTGGATATGGAACAAAAGAAGATTGAATTCTCTTTAGCCTAGAAATGGCAAGTTAAGGTAAACAGTCAAAACAACGATATAGATCATTTCGAATTGCACGTACCGAAGATATTTAATAGGGAATTTAAGGATAATGAAGTTCAAGTATTAGAGGATATAAATAATTCTGTGATGGGACAGCCAGTTTCTTGACCAAGTCCTTTGACTGAAACAATCACAGGAAGGACTTAGTGTTGCACCACAGTTAGTTGCTTTTACACCCGCTCACACATCTCCGGCATTTGATTATTACTCTCTATGTTGTTGTCTACTAAGGTAAGACCTGGTTTAATATGTCTGCCTTGAGATTGAGAGATGACATTTTGCTTTATTTTAGTGGAAGATGTTCGAGGGTTATAATTTACTTGAATAATTTTTTTCCCTTTATTTATTAAGTATGTTTCCACGTCAATATTATGGGGTTTATCACCCCAATCTTCTCCAATGACAAAAATATCGACATTCAATTCCTTACAAGCAGATACATATTCAAGTTCATGGTAGGGACGTACAATATCGACGCAACGTAAACCTTTTAGCATTTCCTCACGCTGATCAAGGGGAATAACAGGAACATTGGGCTTGTAGGAATTCACCACTCTATCGGAAGCCACTCCAACTGCAACAACATCACCTAAAGTTCTGCAATATTCAAGTAAAGCGAGGTGACCTACATGCAACAAATCGAATGTACCTACCGTATATATAATCATTATGTTAATTAACTCCTAGATTAAATTGATTTTCGTTACTATGGTTTACTACTAATCTGATGACTTTTTGTAATAGACGCTATAAAAGTTTCAAGCCATAGAAAACAGTTATTCCAAGGGTATAGATCGCCAAAAGGTAAACATTGATTGGCTTTCCAGAAAGTTTGGGGGTTTTGATTTGGGATACATTCAAGGCTGCAAGCCCTAGGCAGCTGACATAAAGAATAACTGAAAAAACACCTGCACTAAAAACACTTTCAAAAACAAATATGAAAACAAGTACAATACTGTTGTTATCCATAGCCAGTCCCGTGTATTTGGTTCCACCAGAAAGGCCGAATGTACTAAAATAACTCAATCGTATCGCACTGGCTGCGAGCATTATAAAGGCTCCGGCTAAAAATATAGGCTCGAATTTTCCATAGCTTAACAGAAGAATAGCAGGAGCAACTCCATAGCTGACAATATCTATTAAAACATCAAGTTGCCCACCAAAAGCCCGGTCATTACCTGTCCGTCCTTTCATTCTTCGTGCAATAAGTCCATCCGCCCAGTCAAAAGCAACCGCCCAAATCATGCCAATCATTGCTGCGCTATACACACCCAAAATACTGAAGTAAATTGCTGATATTGTGCAAGCCAATCCTGCCAGTGAACACAAGTTGGGAAGATCTTTTACATACGAAAGAATATTCGGTTGCAGCTCTTGAGTTGCAGTATTGTCTGTAGTCATAGCGATCCTTATTATGTTAATTGGGAATAGATTGTGAATCTGAATAAGCACCCCTACAGAAATACATATAAACTATTCAAATATATATTCTTGTAATAAAGTTGAGAACTAATGCAGTGAAAAATTCATTAATGTGATATTGGATATGAATTGTCCATAACTGCTTAAGAGTAAAAAGACAATTCCGCCATACATTTTTAATAGCGCGACAATATAAAAAGTTTTTCGTAAGAATTTTTTATTAGATTTTTCCGCTATACAGCTCTGTCGAAAAAAGCTTTGTTAGTTAACAACCTGCATGTGTTTACGCTAAATAACGAAACCCTAAGAAGGAGTGATTCATAAAATATCAGCAGACTTCATCACCTGATAAAATCAGATAAGACAGTTCGCTATAACAAACCGTGTCCATACGGCTAAAAATTAACGGTTTCTTCAATCAAATCAGTTGGAAAATTTCAAGTGGCAATTTGCCATATGCTGTGTCTGGGTGCTGCAAGGTAGTGATTAGGTAGAAATAGCCCTGGCTAGTTGGGCTAAGAAATGTCCTGCTATTCTTAAAAATACAGAATCTGCCGGAAGAATGATGCATGTATTATAACATAAATAAATCGATAACAGAAGAATAGGTAGCTAGTATTACTGAGTTCACTGTGTCATTATTCATTCGTAGTCTTCTTTTAGTGTTTTTCAATGGTATTTAAATGATTCCTGATTAAACGCTGAACCCCTTCGTATTACCAATATCTTACGATATATTCTTGTGTCCTCTTGAACTCTGATTACGTGAGTCATTAAAAAAATAAACAATTATGTATGAATTTGAATTACCGAACTACGAAAAAGATAATATTATCAATTTGATGAGCTCTATTTCATATAGTTTTGGAAAAAAGCACAAATATAACAAGCTAAACGATCCAAGTTTAGAAGAATTAAATCATTTTGAAAATATCGTTTTATTTGTTATTGATGGACTGGGTTACAATTATCTAAAAAAGCAAAATGATTCATTTTTATTTAAACATCTTCATTCTAAATTAACGACGACTTTTTTATCGACAACTGCCTGTGCCAACACTGCATTTCTAGTCGGTTATCCACCTCAACAACATGCTCTAACGGGGTGGACTATTAACCTGAAAGAAGTTGGAGGAATAACAGAAATTTTACCCTTTGTACCGCGCTTTGGAGGAAAAACATTACTCAAAAATAAATTCAATTTTAATAAAATTATGGATATAAAATCCTTCCATAAAGGTTTTAAAGGGGAATGTTTCACCATAATTGAAAAAGAAAAATCAATCAGAGATTTTATAAAATATGTTGCAAAAGAAACCAAGATCTTACCGGTAAAAACATATAAAGATGTTTTCACTAAACTAAGCGAGTTAATAAAAAAGAAATCAAAAAAGAGAAGATTTATACATGCCTATATGGATGAATTTGATTCTACACAGCACCGTTTTGGTGTTGATGCAGAAGAAACAAAGTCACTTTTTGTAGATATAGATAATAGAATTAAGACATTATCAGAATCAATAAAAGATACCAATACAAAGGTAATCGTCGTATCTGATCATGGATTAATTAATATCACAAAAAAGTCAGAAATTTGGGTTGAAGATATACCTGGATTAGAAGAATGTTTGACAATTCCCATAACCGGGGAGCCTAGGGTAAGGGATTGCTTTGTTAGACCGAGTAAAGTGAAAGAATTTGAAAAAATTGTGGCAAAAAAAATGGCAAAATATTGTTGGTGTTTTAAAGGAGAAAAACTCATTAAAGATAATTTCTATGGATTAGGCACTCCTAATAAAAAGCTCTTCGATAGGGTTGGTGATTATGTCTTGATTATGAAAGAGAATTATATTCTAAGAGATAAACATACCTATCATGGGCATCAAGGAAAATCAGAGAAAGCATCCCATGGTGCATTTAGTGATGATGAAATGCTTGTTCCATTAATTGTTATTGATTGCTGATACTGGCATATCCCATTAAATCGTTTGACTTTCTAAATAAAAGCTATACACTTGCTACTAGCTAGAAATAAAGCCTTTTGTTTATTATCTCCATTTCGTTGTTTTTTTCAGTAATAGAACGTCCTGAAGTTTCTAAGTAGCAGTCTAAATTTTCGCTATTCAAGCCTCACAAAGGCACACTTATTTTTTAATTTTTTTTTTTAGGATATTATTATGTCTAACACAGTAAATGGAACGGTCAAATGGTTCAACGAAGCTAAAGGTTTTGGTTTTATAGAGCAGCAATCCGGTCCGGATGTCTTCGCTCACTTTAGTGCAATAGCTAGTTCAGGTTTTAAAACTCTGGCCGAAGGCCAAAGTGTTGAGTTTACAGTAACTCAAGGCCCTAAGGGTCCTCAAGCTGAGAATATCGTAGTGGTTTAAACGGCAATATTGATGATTTTTTAATTCAAATCATTAAAGCTAGATTAGTTTAATAAAAAAGGGCAAGCCTCTCTGGTTTTGCCCTTTTTTTATTGGTTTAATAAAGATAAACTTCAATGAAGTTAAAATACACAATAAGAAGCAGTGTCTGAAAAGTTCTTCGCTCCTTTTTTATTTATTCTTATCCTGGCGAATGTGAACCCCATGCCCGAATTATTTGTAAACATCGGGGTAAAAATCTGAGCAAAATAGCTCGATCAAAAAACGTTTTATTCCTGCTAAAATCAGACGTAACTAGCATTTGCCATTAGGATCATTGTATACGTTTCGAATGGTTTCTTTAATTATTGGTACCAATGGCGCAGCAACGCTAACAGAGCTTATTCCAGATTGCAGCAAGCGACTAATATATTCTTTGCGACCGGCTAATTCACCACAAATAGATAAAGGCATTTCCGGGACATCGCTATGAACCAGTTCTATCAGACGGAAAATAACATCGGAAGCATCATTATAATAACTTTCAACAGCAGCATTTTCTCTGTCCGCAGCAAAAGCATACTGGGTTAAATCATTGGTACCAAAACTCATAAAGTCGACAAATGGCGCAATGAATTTTGCGGACAATGCAGCGGCTGGAGTTTCTATCATGGCACCGAGTTGGGGTGGCGCAGCGATATTTTTTAGAGCACAGAGCTTATGTAACGCATTTTTTACAAATATGACGTCTTCTGGCAGCGTTACCATGGGTACAAGAATCTTCACATGATAATCTGCAAGTAAACTAAGAATCGCTTGAAGTTGGATGTGCAGTAACTCAGGATATTTACACAAGAAGCGAATACCTCGTCGACCTAACGCGGGATTCGATTCGGCCATAAAATCCATAAACGGTATCGGTTTATCAGCGCCTATATCCAGTAACCGCACGCATACCGATTGCCCTTTAATGCTTTCCAAAGTATGCTGCATCTCTGCTAACAAATCATCGCAACTAGGGGGTAGCGTACGACCGATATAAAACTGTTCCAAACGATACAGCCCTATACCATCGGCACCATTTTTAACCGCCTTGCAGGTATCTTTATTACATCCCACATTGGCATCTACTCCAATCGTTACACCATCAAGAGTAACCGCCGGAATCGAAGCCTGCTGTCGTGCTCTTTTAAAAGCCTGAGTATAGTCAACAACCTTTTTTTGAAAAGCGACCGTCATGCGCCGATCCGGATTAACAATTAGCTCTCCTGTATTGCCATTCACCAGTGCTATCGCCTCATCTGACATCCTGGTTGAAATATCAGTTATGCCGGATATGCAGGGTATACCCAGCTGACGAACGAAAAGAGATGCATGAGAACCTACAGTACCATACTCCAGTAACACTGCAGCAGTTGAACGGCTGCTAAGAAACACGGTATCTGAAGGTAATAATCGTTGCGTAACCAGTATGCAGTTTTCAGGGATCTTTTCCAGCGGATGAGATGTAATTCCTGCCAACGCGTTGCACAACCTTATTGAGATATCGCGGAGATCATCACCCTTTTCTCTTGCCATCTGTGACTCCATCAATAAAAATCGGGCTTCCCAACGCAAAAAAACTCGTTTAACTGCACTACCAGCAGTCATCAAATTATCAACGATTTCTTTTTTTAGTTCTTCTTTTAAGGAGCGGTCTTCGAGTATTAATTGATGTACACCAAATACTTCGGCAAGGTGTGAATCAATTTCCTTTTCAACCCGTGTGGCTAAGATTGTCAAATCATTGGATATTTGTGCAGTAGCTAGGTCCAGCCGAGCAAACTCTTCTTCGACATTGTGTTTTGCATCTTGCAGTGGTGCATCAATGGGCCCCAATAGACCTTTTTGATGATGAATCTTACCTTGAGCATAGCCAGGAGAAATGGCTATGCCCTGAATAATTAAACATTGATGATGGTCCAAAGTAGATGGAGAAGTGCTTGTGTCATCGTTCATAGTTATCTCATAGTGTTATTTTTTTGTTTCTTTTCTAGGTGAAAAATTGTTAAGGAAATTGCTCATACAATAGGGCTTCAAATTCCGTTTGACTTAGTAATCCTAAAGACTCTGATGCCTCAGCTAATGAAACATTCTTCTGTTTTGCTTTCTGAACGATTTTTGCTGCAATATCATAGCCCAGCGTAGGCGCCAATACGGTTATCGCGGATAAATTACGCATCATATTCGATTCGATTTGTTTGACATTTATTGCCAGGTCAGTCACACAGTGTGCTGCAAAAGAGGCCATGGCATCGGACAACAAGTCGATGCTTTCCATCACGTTATGGATAATGACGGGCCGATAGGTATTCAGTTGAAGTTGGCCAAGAACAAAGCCACCATCGTAAAAATTAAAAGTACCACACCGGGGGCTGATTGAATTTTAAAAAACGAGAGATAGGTTGGGTAACCCAATCAATGTGTTCTTTGGGGAGCTGTGTTGGGTCACCTTGTACTAAACCAGATAACTTATGAATCAACAGGTCTCTCGTTAGTATTGGCCTCCACACTTTTCTGATTGCATTCCTGGTCACTGATTGCAAAATTCAGAGCATTTTGGAAATTATCGTAGCGATACTGTTTGTATTGATAAACAAACTTTTGCTCACAACTGATACCGTATTGCTCCATCAGGGTTTTATCATCATTAATAACTGTCATGGTCTTGATTCCTTTTTTATTGGTTAGGTAGGATCGGTTTCTTCTGATTGAATCGACTCGATTTTTCATTGGAATGAATACCAATTAAAAAATTGAAAAGTAGTGTATAAAGATGTCCAAATAAGCAAGCCAATGAGAGAGAAAATGAGGAGAATAGCAAAGCCCGAAGTACTTCGGCCGGGTAAAAATCGCTTAAATCGAGAGAATCCTTGGATTAAGTTAATAATAAAATCCGGAGGAGAACGATTGCCGTGCCCCCAAGGATTGTGGGGAGGAGCGTTTTGATTTCCGTGCGGCATATTATATGCCTCCATTAGATAGCAAAATAGTTTGCTATCGGGTTGAGATGGGGCCAATGAACAAAATTATCAAGGTGGCTTGTTACTTATTGATTCATTTTAAGTGCATATTTATTTAATTTCTGATAACTACAAAATCACTCCTTAATTCTAGCCAATAAAATGCACAGATCTTGGTGATTATTCATATGGTATTATTTAAGAGTAGTTGACATTTGGCGTTTATGCTATATATTTAAAGTGTAGCTTTAAATAAGATTCAATGAATCTGACACGACTAACACCTCGGGTTTTCCTGACCTATTCCGCCTTGTAACCTCGTAGCTACTTTTTTATATAATTATTCCGTCTTGTCACTGATCTACATTCACTCTATGTGATCAAATTTCCTTTATTGTTTTATTTAGGGAAGTGTTATACCTGTTCCCATAGAACGAATGAATTAGCATACATGTTAGCCAAAATTATAAATTAATCATTATCGACTAATTAATTGGAGAAAAAAAACAATGAGCAAAGAAAGAAAAGGCAACAAGGAGAATAAAAAGAAACCCACCATGTCACTAAAAGAAAGAAGGGCTGAGAAGGAAGCCAAGAAGAAAGAACGTTCGAATATCGTGGACTTTGATAAGGCTCGGTAAACTCAAAAAATTTTCAGTCGCGCTGTAAAACAGCCTAAAACCAGAAACGGATTGACTGCCCGAGTTTGTTAAGACAATATGAATATTATTAACAACTTGGGGTTTTCAGCTGACGTAGGAAATTAAGTCAATCTTAAATAATTGAATTAGTGGGAGTCTATGCTGTACTTAAGTCATGGTATGGCTACAGCTGAATGACTTGAGGGAAATGAATTAGACATGAGAAAGTAAATAGTAACCAGGACTTATCTTTAGGTGTAGGTTTAAAGCCTAATTTAAAAAGGGAATTACCATGAACAACTTAAGTTATATTGATCGAATTAAAGACAGCATCAGGTTTAAAAACGTTATTCCTCTTCTTATTATCCTTCCACTGTTAGGAGTATCGAGCATCATTGAATATGGTTCTCCTGCTATTCATTCAACCTTTAAGACACTTGCCGAGAATATGATGGCAAGTACGCCATATCTTGTACTCGTTATCATCGGTTCTCTTATCTTTACATTATCTATAAGGTTTGTAGCAACAAAACAGAATCTGCCAAAGTATGCTTTGCTGGTGCTAAGGCGTGCAAAATATTGAGAAAAGTTAAATCTGTTTTAAATCATATAAAGGTTTTTCTTTTAGTTAACGATCACACGTAAACAATTCATTCAACCGCCCTTAACTTTAACTTATTTATGATGACTATTGATAGCTTACAAAATTTATTAGCACAAGGTCACGACGGCATCATATTACGTTTTGGCTTAGGTCAGACGTTACTCAAATCAGGACAAGCTTCTGAAGCAGTATTACATTTAAAAAAAGCAACAGAACTTGATCCGGACTACACTGCTGCCTGGAAACTATTAGGTAAAGCATTGGTTAAATGCGAACAAACAGACGATGCTATTCATGCCTTTCAATCCGGGCTCTTAGTGGCTGATAAAAAAGGTGATATTCAAGCTGCTAAAGAAATTAAGGTCTTCTTAAAACGCCTACTCAAAGAATCAGAGTGATTCAACTCACCAACATAACCAAATTTGGCACTTAATTTTCACTGAAAACTAAAATTTGATTTCGATAAGAAACCAATAAGCCAAATTTTTCTTATTTATTTTCCAGGAAAAAAACTCATGCCGAGAAAAGGTAAAAAACGCTCCATACAAGTATGGGGCTGTGATTTAGCAGACGGTACTAGAATTACTAATGATGATAAAGATATCGTAAGTGTGATAGTAAATGCCGATCATTCAGTTACAGTAACCGATGTCGATAATAATAATCAAATTATTGACGGTGCTTATTGGGTATCTTATGTGCCTAGACAAAATTAACAGGCTGGATTACCAAGAGCGTCGGTATTAATAAGTTCTTATTCTAATAAGTGTCACCTGAATTTTGAAAATCTGAAGACGGTCTGAAATAACCTGTAGTGAGTTTTAAAATACTACTTATTTGCAATCCGATTTAATCTTTGTAAATCAAGCTATTAATAATTGCGTTTAATTGGGCTTGTTTGCCACTGACACCTTGTGCCTGTGACATTTTTACTTGAGCAGCCAACTCTCTTTCCTGGCAACGTTTAATGTAGTTTTCATTACAGGTGATAATCTTACGCTTTATGGTTTCTAAATGTTTTACGATTTGGTTCATATCACGTACATAAGTTTCAATAAACAATGCTTTACTCTTGTCTATTTTAATAGGAGGGTTAAGTTTTTTGGTGAGTTCGTTAAAATCTTCGCACCAATCTTCGGGTACTTTCTGTGATAGTTGAAAAAAAAGGTCGATATAAGGTTCTTTTCGAATGATAGGGGCCCGTTTTTCATCGATACCGACGATTTCGATGTTCATGATATTTTGCAAGAGGATTTGCTCCTTGGTTCAGCCCTTATCAGCACAACTTTATATCTTAAATAATAGTCTAAAACGAATGTTTAAGATAGTTTTATCATATATGTGCATATTTTGGCCCAACGGGAACAACCATTCCCGGCGTTTTTTCGGAATCACTGTTCACATTGCCGGAACTCTTTCTAACGTATTGTTAGTCAAACATCTGCTATCCAACTGGATATTTCTGATAATTATGCTGGGTTTTTCTTATTAAAACCTTAATTAATGTTCGTCAAACAATTTATCAAAAGTATTCGACGGTAATTTTGTTCATTTTAACTATACTTAGAATGAAGATACCGTTTATTGTGGTAGGGTAAAAAAAGGTGGGGAAAATGTCAGATACTGAAGTCAGGATAAAAATGGAAGGACTCCAGGTGGGCATGTATGTTTCAAGAGTCGATAAGCCTTGGTCAGATATGCCGGTTTTAATGGAAGGTTTATTTATTGAGAAAAATGAAGAGATCGATATGCTCAATGAAAATTGTCGTTATGTGTATATTGATTTTACCAAGGGTAAGCCGGCCAGTCCCATGTACTATCTCAATGAGGCAGCCCCCATTGAAGATATCGAAATTATGGATCTAGGCAAAAGTGAATTTGACCTATTGCGCAAGGAAACTTATCAAGAAGAAGGTTCTTTGGAAGAAGAAATGGTCAATGCCAAGGAAATATATGCCGAAGTCAATCATAAAATTGAACAAACTTTAGATGACTTAAAACACGAGAAGGCTCCCAATGTCGAAGTCTTAAAGGAAGCGGTTTCAGAAACTGTAGATAGTGTGGTCCGTCACCCTACGGCATTTAAATTAGTTTTGGAATTAAATAAATCCGATAATTATTCCTATAATCATGCTTTGGGAACATCAGTGTGGTGTGCTCAATTTGGAAGACAGCTAGGTTTGGATAAAGATTGCATAAAAGAAACTGCATTTGGTGGTTTAATACTGGATATTGGTAAAACGAAAATACCGGATGAGGTTTTGTACAAAAAAGGAAAATTGAGTGTCGATGAAATTCGCTTATTGCGCTCTCATGTTGATCTATCCATTAAGATTTTAATTGAAAACGAAGATGTTCCTCACAATGCCATGCGAATGGTGGCAACTCATCACGAACGTGCTGATAGTAGTGGATATCCTTTGGGTTTGGAAAATAAAGAGATTCCAATTTGTGGTCGCATTGCCGGTATTGTCGATAGCTTTGATGCCATGACTAGCGATCGACCATTTAGTGATCATACTATGTCACCGCATGATGCGATAACCAATTTATATGAAATGCGTGGTAAACAATTTCAAAAAGATTTAGTGGAACAGTTTATTCAAACGGTAGGCATGTATCCTACCGGCACTTTGGTGGAATTGAATAGTGGAGAAATCGCTGTAGTGACTGCTATAAATAATCTGAAACGCTTGCGTCCTACAGTAATGTTGGTATTAAATGAAGATAAAAAAACACGTGATGATTTTGATTCACTTGATTTGGCAACGGCTACTGATTATTCCATCAAACGAGCATTGGAACATGGAGCATATGGTGTAAAAATGGACGAGCTGTTTATTTGATAAGATTCCCGAATAAGAACTGGCCTTGGCATTCATTCATATCCCATCTAAACTTAGAGTTAGTAAAATTGTATTGCATATGAAATTTCTATAGGCTAACCTCTCGCATTAACACAAAAATAGCGAGTTTATTCGGGGGAATAATGGGGACTAAGCACTTTTTATTTATTGGCATTATCTGTTTATTTGTTTCTTTCGTCCCGACACAAAACCTGCTTGCCAAAGAGTGGATATATACTACTTCCGAAGGGGATACCCTTTGGGATTTTAGTAAAAAATATCTTCACCACGTTATGTATTGGCCAAAGATAAAAAAAATTAATAATGTTAAAAATCCGCGTCGTCTTCAGCCTAATAAACGTTTAAGAATTCCTCTAGAATGGGTAAAAGTCAATCCAGTTTCGGCCAAAGTTATTGCTGTACATGGTCTGGTTCAAGTTAGTAATAATAAGAGTACCAACCAAAAAGTCAGTGTCGGATTATTAGTCCATTTAGGTGATAGCCTGCAAACATCTGCTGATTCGAATGTGTCGGTAAAATTTGCCGATGGCAGTATTGTGACGATCCATGAGAATAGCCATACCGTTTTTGATCACCTGACTGCATATGGGGATTCGGGCATGGTAGATTCTCGAATTCGTTTAAACCAAGGGCGAATCGATAGCAAAGTTATTCCCGCAGTTGGCTCTGGTTCACGATTTGAAATTCATACTCCGTCAGCGATTAGCGCCGTTCGAGGAACCAAGTATCGTCTCAGTTCTGATCAAGAAAATCAGCTCACTAATCTTGAGGTATTAAAAGGCAAGGTTAAAATTGCCGCTGAGCAGAAATCGATACTGGTCTCGCAAGGATTTGGTTCTCAGGTAGCCAGCGGCAAAGCCCCCATTGCTGCCAGAGAATTAATAGCTGCGCCTGAATTGGGTGATATCCCGGAACGCATCAGACAACTTAATTGGCCTTTAACATGGGAATCATTAAATGGCGCTCATCAGTATCGGGTGGAAGTTTCGGCGCTAGAGGATTTTAATACTATTGCCTGGAATCGAGTTGTGACTAGCAACCGAGTTAATCTTCCTGATTTAGCCGATGGTGAGCACTTTATAAGGGTTCGGGGAATCGATGATTTAAATTTAGAAGGAATCAACCAAACCACTAAATTGAATATTGATGTTCGTCCGCAACCGCCGATTTTATTGCAACCGCCGCAAAAACAGTTGTTAAGGGGTAAAGGGCCGAAGATGCGTTGGAGTGAATCGTTTGATGCCAAGTCCTATATCTTGCAGGTTAGTAACGATGAGTCCTTTTCCTCAATTGTTCATGAACAGGATAATATTGAAGGAATTTCATATGATCTCCGTCATCTGGATACACCTCAAACCTATTATTGGCGCCTAGTTAGTGTAGCTGCTGATGGGGAATTAGGGCCTTATAGTTTGCCTCGTCAGTATCAGGTAAAAGCTATTCCCGCCCAACCGAGTGCTTTGCTTAGCAGTGATAGCGACCAAGTGACACTGTCCTGGCAGGCAGGGTCAGAAGGGCAATCCCATGAAGTTCAATTAGCCGAAGATCCTGAATTTACAAAATTATTGTCCCATGAAGTCATTAAACTAGCGGAATTGGTTATACCCCAGGAATATTCATTAGTGCGTTATTTTAGGGTTAGATTGGTTGAAGATGATGGATATCATGGAGCCTGGTCGACCATACAAAAAATTGATCCGCTACCGGATAAAGACTGGTTATATCTATTTCTCCCGACTGCTTTACTGATTTTTCTCCTTTAAAAGGTTAAAAGATGATGCTCAAGCAGTGGCATAAGGTAGTGTTTAGCCTGTTTTCCTTTGCCACTATAATTTTTTTATTTTTTAGTGGGTTTTTAGCTAGGGTAGATTATGTTTTGTATGACACCTTTATGTGGTTGACAAAGCGTGATGCACCAGAACAGATAGTAATCGTTAATATTGATGATAAAAGTCTGGGAAGTCTGGGACGTTGGCCCTGGTCACGGGAAACTCATGCGGAAATGTTGGATATATTAACTAATGCAGGTGTCAAAACGGTTGGTTTCGATATCTTATTTAGTGATAAAGAACAAAATAATCCTAAGGGTGACCAATTATTTGCCGAAGCAATTGCTCGTAATGGCAAGGTGGTATTGGCAATTAGTCCCCAAAGTGATTATAACGGTCAGGGAATTGGAGAATTACTTCCTTTGCCGATGTTTGCAAAACATGCCTCGGCTTTAGCCCATGTGGACTTTGAACTGGATAATGATGGTCGTTCCCGTAGCGTCTACTTGGCCGGGGGATTGGGTAATGCTCATTGGCCGGCATTCGGCCTGGCTTTGGGAGGGACCTTGGCCAATTTAACCGCAGCCACGATTAAAAATGAAGGAAATGATATTAGCGGGAATGCTGCGGGTTGGTTACGGAAAAAACGCTATTTAATACCATTTGTAGGGCCTCCCAATAGCTTTCAATCGTTTTCTTATATTGATATATTAAATCACCAAATAAATCCTAAACAATTAAAAGATAAAATCATCTTAATTGGAGTAACTGCCTCAGGCTTAGGTGATGTTATTGCCACGCCTTCAAGTACTGAGCATAAGCTAATGTCAGGGGTAGAACTTAATGCTAACGTTCTGGCGGGCCTTTTAGACAATATAGAAATTAAGGTTTTACCGACTTGGTTATATTTACTTGTCACACTGGTTATATTCTCAACTTTTTACTGGTTTTTAAATTTTTCTCCGCGCAAACAAGCACCTGCTATTTTAATTTCCAGCCTGATATTAGGCTTCTTTTTTAGTACCTTTTTATTTGTTAAATTATATATTTGGTATGCGCCGGTCTTTTTATTATTGGGCCTGAGTATGGTTTATATTTTCTGGGACTGGTTTGTGCTGGAATCTACGACTCGTACTATTAAAGACTTACGCCATCAAATTTTTTATCATTCCCGCTATGATGATGTCACCGCATTACCTAATAGAACCCGTTTGCAAGAATTTATTCAGTTGGCAATTGAAGATAAGATTCCCCAATGTGGCTTACTGGTGGTGAATTTGGGACGCTTTAAAATCTTAAATGATAGACTTGGTTATAAGTCTGGCGATACGGCTTTAAATATGGCCGCAGCACGGATCCGCAAGGCAGTTGGTAATGATAATAAAATTGCCCGGCTCAGTGGTGGGGATTTTGCCGTATTTATGGAAAATATTGATAGTGAACAAGGGATATCACATTGTGGTGCGATGATTTTACAGGCATTACAACTCACTTTTATCTTAGAGAATAAAGAATTTTACCTAAAGCCTCGGATTGGAATCTCGACTTATCCACGTGATGGTAATAATGCCGATACATTGTTCAATAACGCTTTAACTGCTATGCATCAGGCTAAACGGGATAAACGTAGAGGTTTATATTTTTTCTCGAGCAGTTTAAAAGATGACCTTTTTGAACAATTAGATCTGGAACAAGATATTCATGGTGCTTTAGATAATCAGCAGTTCGAGCTCCATTATCAACCGCAGGTTGATGCCGATAATGCGCAGATTATCGGTTTTGAAGCATTATTGCGTTGGCATCATCCTGATCGGGGATTAATTCCTCCCGGCGATTTCATTCCCCTGGCGGAATATACCGGTGACATTGTAAAAATCGGATATTGGGTTATGGAAACGGCCTGCCTACAGGGAAAAGCATGGATAAAAGAAGGTTTAACAACGATCCGGATGGCAGTTAATCTGTCTTCAGTGCAATTTGCCCAGGATGATATAGTTGAAAATATTGCAGATATTATTACTAAAACCGGCTTTCCTGCTTCTCAACTAGAATTGGAATTAACCGAAAGTATGTTAATTGACGATATAGAAGCTGCAACAAAAACTCTGGGGCGGCTTAAGGAACTTGGAGTGCAATTATCGGTAGATGACTTTGGCACCGGATACTCCTCTTTAAATTATTTACGTCGTTTCCCAATGGACCGAATAAAAATTGATAAAAGTTTTGTCGATGATTTGGGGAAAGAAAGCGGTAACTCGGAAATTACCACCGCAATTATTGATATGGCCCATCGTCTGGATATGGAAGTGATTGCTGAAGGAGTGGAAACCTCATCGCAAAAAGATTTTTTGCGTTCTCAACATTGTGAAGAACTACAAGGTTTTTATTTTAGTCGTCCGGTACCCGCTGAAGAAATCAATGACATTTTGGCGGGTTCTAAAAAAAATCAGATTAATTTATTAGCGCCCAATATTTCCTTACCTAAACACAGTTAAATTTTACTCTCCATATTTTCATTTAAGATAGTTCTACTTAACGCTTCAAGTGAGAATGATTTTCATTGGCATCGTTAATGATAATCATTATCATTAGTTCTCACCTTTTTGTCGGGAGCCGATTATGTCCTTTTTAAAAAATTTTTTTTCACCTTCTGTACAACCTAAAGAAAGTACTTCTGCCATCTTTGCTGTCGAAATAATGGGTAAAGAAGAAGAGGTGGTTATTTTTCATCATGGTGTTCGATATCTCTTGGCAGTAGATAAGAAAGGTAGTTTGGTATTACATAAATAGGGAGCGTAGGAGGAGTTATGGGAACAAAATGTTGTTTGGTCGGAAATAAAATACGCTCTAGCATTTCGCACTCGTATGGGGCGTTATCACCTATCGAAATAAAAATGCGTAGCAAACGTCGAAAACTTTGGGAGTTTGAGCATAATTATCACTGTGCGATTATTGGTACCTGTTTGAGCATCTGTGAAGTCCGGAATTTATTAAAGCGCTTTCAAATTAAGGTTAATGAACTATCTGATTATGATATTCACACCATTGCTGTAACCATGATCGAAAATAATGATAATCCGACTAAAAAGATTAATAATCATCTGGACAGAAAGTTTAAGACAGCGCTTCAAAAAGTCAAAAAGATGGACAGAATAGCTTTACGCAAGGAGTGGAAAGAGGCTTTAAAGAGCGGAGAAGTCGTGGGTGTTTTTTGGGCGATTATGAGCCATCCGTTAGCCGATGCCCAAATGCAAAAAGAAGTTTATGGTGATATCCATATGTTGTCTCACTTATCAGGCGCTTCCAACCGTGCCGATCTAAAACGACTAAAATCCTTGCAAGCGGAACAATTACAATTGCATAAGGAAGTTAATGAGTGGAAAACAAATTGTCATAAAAAACATGCTGAAATTGAAAGTTTAAAACAAGAACTGAATGAACAGCAGCGAATTACTGATTTTTACAATAAAAAAATTGATTCCTTGCAAGTCATTAATAACCAGCTACGTCAAGACAATGCTGAGAATGAACGTCAAAAACTATTGCAGCAAATAGAAAAGCAGAATAAAAAAATTATTCAACAGGATTATAAGATTCAATTACAAGAGAACAAAAATATCGATTTAATGGCACAGATGATGGAACTTAAGATTCAGCATCATGCCGAAATTAGGGGGGTAGCACAAAATAAAACTGCATCGAACAAGGATGATCTGGAAAAATCACTAAGTAACTGCCACGACTGTGGCATAAATGAACAAAAACTTTGCGGACGTTGTATCTTATATGTAGGAGGGCAGACGAATATGGCTCCTCATTATAAAGAGGTTGTTGAAGCTCGTGATGGCGTGTTTTTGCACCATGATGGAGGAGTGGAAAAAAATAAACAAGAACTGGATAGCCTGTTAAATCGGGCTGATGTGGTGATTTGCCCAACCAATTGCATTAGTCATAATGCTTATTGGCAGATTAAAAAGTCTTGTAAAAAACAGAATAAGCCCTGTAAGTTTATCCCCAGTTCGGGACTTTCTTCGCTGTCTAATACTGTTGACCGGCTAATATCCGATAATCATGAATAATTAAGCCTGCAAGAAAAGCTAAAATTTCAGGGTATTACAGAAGTATATACCAATAAGAGCATAACCAAATGAAAAATCACCTTCGGTATAAATATTATCATTGTTTGTATTGCCTTGGTTTAAAAGCGCATACGAGTTTACTTTAAACTTCCAATCTCCTTGATGCACCATTTCGACTATAAAATGACAATCTCCAACTAAAACGTCGGACATATTAAGAAGAGTCTCACTTTGCTGATCATAAACGTTAAATAAGGTTTGAGCATTATTAAGCGTCGTAACCGAATCAATCTGCATTTGAAAAAGGCTAGTTGTTTTGATTACAAAATAAAAATATGCTTTTCCGGATTCTTTTTTTACATTTTTTTATCAAATTCACACTATATTTATTAATAGGTGTGGAAATATGAGATGGGAATTATATGCTGACCAATGAGATAAGGGATCATTTCTATGATCTGGTTATTATTGGCGGAGGCGTCAATGGTTGTGGTATTGCAAGAGATGCCGCCGGAAGAGGCTTGTCAGTGCTGCTTGCAGAACAAAATGATTTGGCCAGTGGTAGCTCTTCCGCTTCCACCAAATTATTACATGGTGGCTTACGCTATCTGGAAAATTTCAAATTTCGCCTAGTTCGCGAAGCCTTGCAGGAAAGCGAGTTGTTATTATCAGCCATGCCACATATTAGTTATCCTATGCGATTTATTTTACCGGTGGATAAAAGCCAGCGAGCGACATGGTATTTAAGGCTGGGATTAATGGTATACGATCATCTGGGACGTCGACGTATATTACCGGGAACTAAAGCGTTGAATCCACGTCAAGACAGTGCCGGAGTTCCTTTAAAGTCAAAATTTAGTAAGGCCTTTGAATATTCTGATTGTTGGATAGATGATAGTCGTCTTGTGGTGTTAAATGCTCGTGATGCTAAAAAATTTGGGGCTGAAATAAAAGTCAGGAGCAAAGTTGTTGCTGCAGAACGAATTGAAACGCAAGATTTAGGTAATTTATGGAAGATTGGACTGCAAACTAGCAATGACATAAAACAGATTGTTTATGCTAAGGTCTTGATCAATGCTGCCGGACCCTGGGTCAGTGATATCATTCATAATATGCTTAAACTTACCACTAATAAAAAAGTACGGCTGGTACGTGGCAGCCATATTGTAGTGCCTAAGCTGTTTAACCATAAACGGGCCTATACCTTACAGGGTAAGGATAGCCGGGTAGTTTTCGCTATTCCCTTTGAAGATGATTTTACTCTAATTGGTACCACCGATATTGACCATCAGTCCGGCTTGGAGAATATTTCTTGTACTTCAAAAGAAGCAGAATATTTGTGTCGATTTGTTTCAGAGTATTTTTCTTCAGCAGTTAAAAAAAGAGATATTGTTTGGAAATATGCCGGAGTTCGATCATTGTTTGATGACGGCAACAGATCCGCGTCGGACACAACACGAGATTATGTTTTGTCCCTCAATGCTGAAAACGGAGCTCCAATTCTCAATATTTTTGGCGGTAAAATTACCACTTATAGAAAGTTGGCAGAATCGGTACTGGAAAAATTAAAGATGGTTTTTCCCCATATGGATAAATCATGGACGGCTGGTGCCAGTCTGCCGGGAGGTGCTTTTCCGTTAGCTGATGTGGATTCCTTAATCGCTGAAGCCAAAGCCGATTATCGGTTTTTATCATCAAGAACCATTAAACGAATGTTTCGATGTTATGGTACGGATTTATGGAAAATTTTGGCTAATGCTAAATCTAAATCAGAATTAGGACGGGATTTTGGCTTTGATTTAAGTGAAGCGGAAGTCGAATGGTTGCAAGATAAAGAGTTCGCCCGTTCGGCTGATGATATCTTATGGCGGAGGACTAAATTGGGATTACGCTTTGACCCAAAAGATAAAGAAGAGTTGGCACGTTGGTTATCAGAAACTAATAGGTGAGAATAGAAAAATTTGAATTTAAAGAGGGGATTTTTTTGACCCCTGCACCTGGGATTCGTGAATTCGAAATAGGTGCAGCAGGGTTAGATATGATTTGAGTGAAATTTTAGTCTTCAGTCAATTCAGAAATATCACTGACAACAATCGTGTATTCATTGTTATTCAGTTCTTCAAAAGTACCGGTGCTTTCTTGATCAAAATTAACGGCACCAACGGAAAGACCACTTGCTAATATTAATGCAGGAACGATTGCTAACATTTTCTTTCTCCTATTTGAAAGTTAAATTAAGTTTTGCGTTAAGCATGGTTAGTATATTATTAAATTCTAATATAGATGTCAAGAAATAATTTGATTTTTATTTAACGTCATTTTCCAATAGTGCCATAAGGCGGTTGGACTCTTTTAAAGCCAAGCTATAATGAGATACAGTTGAAATAGCTCTTAATAGGATAAATGCTGTGAAATATATTTTAGCAATTGATCAGGGAACCACCTCCAGCCGAGCGATTTTATTTAACGAAAAAATGCAAATTGTCGCAATTGAACAGCAAGAGTTTCGGCAGCACTATCCTAAGTCGGGTTGGGTTGAGCACAAACCAATGGATATTTGGTCCGGTGTGGCGGGCACCTGCCGCGGAGTTATAGAAAGGGCGAATGTCAAAGCAGAGGATATTATTGCCATCGGTATTACCAATCAACGCGAAACTACCTTGGTTTGGGATAAGGATACTGGTGAACCGATTTATAATGCCATAGTCTGGCAAGATCGACGCACTTCGGAATATTGTGCACAACTTAAAGCCGATGGGCATGAGCCCTTATTAACAGAACGCACCGGACTTTTATTGGACCCTTATTTCTCCGGAACTAAACTGAAATGGATTTTAGATAATGTCGAAGGAGCGCGGCAAAAAGCCAATGACGGAAAATTACTCTTCGGCACCATCGATTGCTATTTAATCTGGAAACTGACCGGTGGAAAATCTCATGCCACTGATGCCACCAATGCGGCACGAACCATGCTATACAATATTCAACGCGGACAATGGGATAAGGAAACCTGTGCTTTACTGGATATCCCCGTAAACCTATTACCCGAAGTTAAAGACTGTGCTGCAGATTACGGTTCGACTCGAAGCGACCTATTTGGCCGAGAAATTCCCATCTATGGCGTGGCCGGTGACCAACAAGCCGCCACCGTAGGACAGGCCTGTTTCGAGCCCGGCATGTTAAAATCTACCTATGGCACCGGTTGTTTTGCTTTACTCAATACCGGTGAAAATCTGATTCATTCCAAAAATCGGCTACTAAGCACTATCGCCTATCAACTCAATGGTAAACCCACCTATGCCTTGGAAGGCTCCATATTTATTGCCGGGGCAGTCGTACAATGGCTGCGGGATGGTCTAAAAATTATTCGTGAAGCCAGTGAAACTCAAGCTTTGGCTGAGTCGGCCGATCCCGAACAACGCTTATACCTGGTACCGGCCTTTACCGGCCTAGGAGCACCTTATTGGGATGCCGAATGTAGGGGGGCCATCTATGGTTTAACCCGTAATAGCGGACCGGCTGAATTTGCCAAAGCTGCCTTAGAAAGTGTCGGCTATCAAACTCGAGACTTATTGGAGGCAATGCAAGCCGATTGGCCGGAAATGAAACAGGGAAAAAATATCTTACGGGTCGATGGCGGTATGGCAGCATCGGATTGGACCATACAATTTTTGGCCGATATTTTAGGTACAACCGTCGACAGATCTAAAATTCTGGAAACAACGGCTTTGGGAGCGGCATGGCTTGCTGGCATGCAAGCTGGGTTTTATCCGAACCAGGAAGAGTTTAGTAAAAATTGGGCCTTGGAAAAGCGCTTTGAAGGGAATATGGATGGTTCTAGTCGGGATAGGTTTTATTTTGGGTGGAAGGATGCTGTAAAACGGACATTGACTTTGGAGTAAAGAAAACAAAGCAAAATTAAATTTTACTTTGTTTTTTATAAATTCTTCAAAATCATTGTCGTCAATTGTAGCCATTAATAGATTAGCCTTTGTCACACGAAGCATATACAAGGCATATGTCTCAAGGAGGCTGGTTATGCGAACAGCAGCAATATTTAAAAACGGTAAGAACCAAGCGGTAAGATTACCCAAAGAATTTGAGTTTGAAGGTGTTACGAAGGTTGAAATAGTTAAAGAGGGTGAATCTATTATTTTGACTCCCAAAAGAAAATCATGGAGCAGTTTTTCGGACGTTGAAAATGCCGATGACGATTTTTTATCAGAGCGCTCGGATGTTGTTGAAGATGGGAGAGTTAAGCTTTGAAAACAACCTATATGCTTGATACCAATATCTGTTCATATATTATGCGAAAACGACCGGAAACGCTTTTAAAAAAGCTACAAAGGCATGTAGAAAATAGGGATCGGATAGTTATATCGTCCATAACCTATGCGGAACCTCGTTTCGGTGCAATTGGTAAAAAGGCCTCACCAAAACACAATATTATTGTTAACGAATTTTTATCGGGGGTAATGGATGGCGAAATCGCGACCTATTGGAAGCAATGCAACTGGACTGGCCAGATATGAATGACAAGAATAATATTTTGAGAGTTGATGGTGGCATAGGATTGGACCATTCAATTTATAGCTGATATTTTTGGTGCTACGGTAAATTGACCTAAAATATTAGAAACGACTGCATTTATTGCTGACATTCATCAGTCGTCAAGACATAGATATAGGCTTGCAAATTTAAAAACAATGACTATTTTTGAAAGTACTTACTTTAATTACTTTTGGAGATAGAACTATGAATTTTAATCCGGTCGGTTGGTTCGAGATATATGTTGATGATATGGAACGGGCAAAACAATTTTATGAAGCAGTTTTTGCCGTTACTTTAGAAAGATTGGATGACCCAACCGAAAAAAGTGATTGTCCCAAACCGGAAATGTGGGCCTTTCCCATGTTTCACGAGTCTATGGGAGCTGCGGGAACCTTAGCCAAAATGGAAGGTGTTAAAGCCGGCGGGAACAGCGTATTAGTCTACTTTGGTTGTGAAGATTGTGCTGTTCAGGCTCAGAGAGCAAATGAAGCGGGTGGTACTATAGTGGTGGAAAAAATGTCCATTGGGCAGTGGGGCTTTATAGCTATGGTAATGGATAGTGAAGGAAATACGATAGGATTGCATTCAAAAGAATAAAAACTCTTTAATTCATTGAAACAAGGATGTTTAAATGAATACCTGACCTACCCTCGAATACAGATTTATAGAATCTTAAACAAACTTTAGTCAATTCAAGCAATTCCTAATTATAGCCACTCCGAAGGTACGAGTTGTACAAATTTATCGAAAATTAAATTATCCAAAGCTGATTGTCGATATGTTTTATTGACCAATTTGGTTCAAAAAAACTTACTTCACATAGATAAATGGAAGGATGTGCAAGTTATGGCAAATGCGTATAAACTGTAGATATCCGATTATTTTTTGCTGTCTGGTATTTTAGCTAAAATAAATAACAATTATAAATAAGGATAATAGATGTTATTTAAAGATGAAACCGGTTTTACCAAACGTTATATTTTTGCACTTTCCTTAATCGCACTATTTTCTATTCTGGCGTACTTCAATTTAAGCCACCTTATTAAAGCCCAGTCACAAGATGGCGAAGTGATCAATGTCAGCGGTCGACAGCGTATGCTTTCGCAAAAAATAGCGCTGTTTTCGATGCGTTATAACGCCGGCTCTGCTCAGGAATTTCAGAAAGAATTATCCAAAAATATCCAGCTTATGGAAAAATCCCATAAATGGTTAACCTCCATAGATCAATCGCAACAGGTCTATGAAATGTACTTTTCCAGTCCGCATTCTTTGGATAAAAGAGTTAAAAATTATATTGAACAGGCAAAAAGGTTTTTGAATGAAAAGGATCCCGATAGCCTGAATTATATTCTCCATCATGCCCAAGAAATTTTGCAACATTTGGATAAGGCCGTCTATCTCTATCAAATCGAAAACGAAAAAAAGACGGCAATTTTACAAAGAAACGAATTATTTATCGTTTTGATAGTTCTTATTACCCTATTATTTGAAGCGCTCCTTATTTTTAGACCGGCCAATGCCAGCATTATCAAAAAAACAGAGGAGCTGATGATGCAGAAATTTAATTTAGATATGGTCATTGAATCAAATAAAAACGCCATTATGGCTATTAACGATAAAAAAGAAGTTTATACCTATAATAAAAGTGCGGAAGAAATGTTTGGATACAGCAAAGAAGAGATGTTGGGAAAAAATTCGCTTGCCAATATCATGCGGCCGGAGGATTTTAAGCGGCATGACGCAGGCGTAGGGCATTTTATGGAAACCGGGAAATCGATAGGAGTTCTTTATACAACGGCGGAACTTACCGGTAAAAGAAAAAACGGCGAGTTATTTCCTCTTAAAATTACTTTTGGTGCCAGTAGTGATAAAAAACATAGAATTGTTGTGGCAAATTTACAAGATGTAACACATGAGAAAGAGCGGGAAAATATGATACTCAGACAATCCAAGTTGGCTGCCATGGGCGAAATGATAGGAGCGATTGCCCATCAATGGAGACAACCTTTAAATGCGCTAAATATCAATATTGAGAATCTTGAAGATGATTTTGACGATGAGTTAGTAAACAAAGAGTATATCGATGAGTTTATAAAGGAGCAGACCGATACGATACACTTTATGAGTAAAACCATAGACGATTTCAGAAACTTTTTTAGAATAGAGAAGGAAAAAGAGCAGTTTAGTACTAAGAAAGCCATTGAAAGTACATTTAGTATTCAATCAGCACAGTTGAACAATCACAATATATCCTTTGATGTGAGAGGGGATGATTTTGTTGTTGACGGATTTAAAAATGAATTTCAACAGGTCATATTAAATATCGTGTCAAATGCTAAAGATGCCATTGTAAATCACAATACAAAGGAGGGCAAAATAACGGTATCTTTGCAAGATGGTATTATTAAAATAAAGGATAACGGAGGCGGAACACCGGCAAATATTATCGACAGGATATTTGAGCCTTATTTTACCACCAAAGAGCAAGGTGAGGGGACAGGTATGGGACTGTATATGTCCAAGATGATCATTGAAGATAATATGGGTGGCATAATCAATGCGGTTAATACTGAGGACGGCACAGAGTTTGTTATAAATGTGAAGGTATGTAATGGATGAATACATTAAGACTGCAACGGTTTTATATGTTGAAGATGAAGAGAGCATAAGAGAGGGGTACTCTAAACCCATACTCAAGTGCGCCAAAGAACTTTATACCGCTTCAAACGGAGAGGAGGGGCTTGAGTTTTTTAAAACCTATGCTCCTGATATTATCGTAACGGATATAAAAATGCCAAAAATGAATGGAATCGACATGGTGAAAGCGATCAAAGAGATCGAGCCGGATGTGCGGGTAATATTTACTACCGCGCACAGCGAAAGCGAATACTTATTTAACGCATTGGAAATACATGCCGATTCTTATCTTATAAAGCCGGTTCGTAGCCGGCTGTTAAAAAATAAAATTTTATCTCTATCTAAGATAATTTCATTGGAAAAAATAAACGCAGCTCAGCAAAAACGGATTCTAGAACAGGAAAAATTGCTGCAAAATATTATCGATATTGATAAAAATATATCTATTGTTACCGATTTTAACAGGATTTCCTTTGCCAATAATGCCTTTTTAGAGTTTTTTGAGATAGAAAATATCGAGCAATTTTATAAAAAACACAATTGCAGCTTGGATATTTTAAATCAAGAGGAGGGTTTTTTACATCAAGGTTTATTGAATACAGGTTCTGAAATTACCGAAAATAAAGAGTTGGGAAAAAAGTTCTATGAACTTGTTCAAACCACGGATGAAGCAAAAAGAGTCGTATCAGTATTAGATAGTTCTTTGCAGCGCAAATATTTTTTTATCAATATATCCGTAATGGATGAAGAGAAAGGTCTATATCTTTTAAATCTTACCAATATAACGGGCATAACCAGACAAAACGCCGATATTCAGAAAAAGGCATATACCGATGAATTAACCGGTGCTCATAATAGAAATAAATTTAAAGAAGTGCTTAAACATGAGATATCAAAGTGTGATAGATACAATTATTATAAACTATCTTTTGCAATGTTCGATATCGATCATTTTAAGCAGTGTAATGATAAATATGGTCATTTGGTTGGTGATGAAGTTTTAACAAAGCTGGTGAAAAAGGTAAAACACAATATTAGAGAATCTGATCTGTTGGTAAGATGGGGAGGAGAGGAATTCATCATCTTATTTGTCGGAGTTGCTATCGCCGAAGCAGTTAAGGCAGCAAATATATTAAGGACAAAGATCGAGAAACAAGAACATAAAACAGTGGGTAGGATAACCGTAAGCTTTGGTGTAACTGAATATAAAAATGGTGATAATGAGGAAACAATACTTAAGCGATGTGATGAGGCGCTTTATTTGGCCAAAGAAAATGGTCGAAATAGTGTAAGATCGCTGTGAAATGGTTAAGTTTCAGTTGTATGTAAAGGTCTTTTAAACTAACGGCGGAACAACATTAATCAACACGAAATTAGGGTAGGAAAAGTCGAAACAATGTCCGATAAAATACAACGTCCAATTTACTTGGATTTATCAGAAATCAAATTACCCAAAGCCGCCATTATGTCCATAATGCATCGGATTAGCGGTGTATTGATGGTTCTTTTGTTTCCCATTGTCTTGTTTATACTGCAACTATCATTATCTGGTGAAGAAGGATTTCAGCGGGTAGAAGCTTTTTTTGATTCCTCTTTGGTGCGGTTATTGGTGTTCTTTTTATGTTGGGCTTTGGTGCATCACTTTATGGCAGGGATACGCTTTTTATTGATTGATCTCAAAATCGGCCTGTATCGACCGGCTTATGGCTTCAATGCTCGGGTAGTCTTATATTCAGCTCCGATTATTGCCTTTGTATTAAGTTGGGGATTGTTGTCATGAATTTTCTTATTGATGGTCTTAAGGGCTGGTTGATTCAGCGCATTAGTGCCATATTTATGGCCCTTTTTTTCCTCTATCTAATAAGCTACTTTCTGCTTACCCCTCCGCTCAATTATGATGAATGGCAGAGTTGGTTTAGTTCCGGTTTTAATCGAATACTTTTTAGTGGATTTTTTATTTTATTGATACTGCATGCCTGGGTCGGAGTACGTGATGTTATTTTTGACTATATCAAGCCTGTCAAAATACAAAATTTATTGTTATACACTTTGGCTGTGTTCCTAGTCGTGTGTTTCATCTGGATTATACAGATACTCTTTTTATGAATTTAAAACGACAGCAATTTGATACCTTGATTCTTGGGGCCGGTGGTGCCGGTCTTAATGCCGCCTTATACCTTAGCAGCGCAAAGTTGAGTGTAGCGGTGGTGTCTAAAGTCTTTCCCACTCGCTCACATACGGTTGCGGCGCAAGGCGGGGTCAATGCCGCCCTGGGTAATATGCAGGAAGACAAGTGGCTTTGGCATATGTTCGATACGGTTAAGGGAGCCGATTATCTTGGCGATCAGGATGCTATCGAGTTTATGTGTCGAGAAGCGGTACCTACCCTGTATGATCTGGAACATGCCGGGGTGCCTTTTTCCCGTTTACCCAATGGCAAAATCTACCAACGTCCGTTTGGCGGACAAAGTTATAATTTCGGTGCCCAACAGGCATCCCGTACCTGTGCGGCAGCGGATCGGACCGGACATGCCATATTACATTCCCTGTATCAGCAAAACTTGCGGGCCAAAACCCATTTTTTTGATGAATTTTTTGCTATCGATCTCATTAAAGATGATGAAGGAGTATTTCAAGGTGCTTTGGTATTGGATATTGCCACGGGAGAACCCTTATTAATTGAGGCCAAAACCACGTTGATTGCCACTGGCGGTTGCGGACAGATATATAGCACTACTACCAATGCCCATATTAATACCGGAGACGGTATGGCAATGGCTTTGCGAGCCGGTATTCCCTTGCAGGATATGGAATTTTTTCAGTTTCATCCGACTGGAATTGCCGGTAAAGGGATGTTGATTACCGAAGCGGTACGTGGTGAAGGTGGTTTTTTAATCAATAAGGATGGGGAACGTTTTATGGAGCGTTATGCTCCTATTGCCCGCGATCTGGCTAGCCGTGATATTGTAGCGAGGGCAATCGTTACCGAGATTAATGAAGGTCGAGGATATCCACCGCATGGCGACCATGTTAAATTACGGGTCGATCATTTGGGTGTTTCAGTGGTGGCAAAATTATTACCGGGTATTCGTGAAATTTCAAAAATATTTTGCGGAGTCGATCCGGCCAAAGAACCGATTCCGGTATTTCCTACGGCTCACTATATTATGGGTGGAATCCCTACCGATCTGTCGGCACGAGTAATTGTGCCCGACATTGACGGGGAGGATAGCATCGTTCCCGGCCTCTATGCCGCCGGAGAATGTGCTTGTGCCTCAGTACATGGTGCGAATCGTTTAGGTGGCAATTCATTATTGGATATTTTGGTATTCGGCCGAGCGGCAGGGCAGGATATTATTGATTACGTTTCTAAAAATCCCAAGCATCGACCGATGAGCGAGTCTGCAGTTAAACAGGTCACGGCAAAATTGCAACGCTGGGAGCAGCCTGGTAAAGGACCTTCGGTGAAAGCGATACGTAAGGATTTTCAAAAGGTGATGGAAATCCATGCCGGTGTATTTCGCACCGAAGAAATTATGCGACAAGGTTTGGAAAAAATTGCCCTTATACAAGAACAGATGCAATACGCACGGCTGCAAGATCATTCTCGGACCTTTAATACTACCCGAATCATCGCATTGGAGACGCAGAACTTAATTGATCTGGGTCTTTCCATTGCTCATTCGGCGCTGCAACGTCAAGAGAGCCGAGGCGCACACTCTCGTCCCGATTATCCAAAACGAGATGATCAAAACTGGATGAAACACACCCTGTACTATCAGCAAGATAATAAGGTTGCGTATAAACCGGTCCGGGAGCAACCCTTAAGTGTAGAACGCTTTCCTCCCAAAGAGAGGGTTTATTAAGAGGGGCTGTTTATGAAATTTAACGTTTACCGTTATAATCCAGATAAAGATAACAAACCCTATACCGACCTGTTTGAGGTGGATACACCACGCGGTATGATGTTGCGAGAAGTATTTTTAGCCATTCAGGAACAGGATGAAAGCTTTACCTTTCGCCATTCTTGTGGTGAAGGGGTTTGTGGTTCTGATGGTGTCAATGTCAATGGTGTTAACCGTTTGGCCTGTATTACGCCCGTGGCGGAATTAACCGAACCGGTGCAAGTTCGCCCTCTACCCGGACGCCCTGTGATTCGTGATTTGGTGGTGGATATGCAACAGGTCTATAGCCAATATAAAACAGTGGAACCGTGGTTGATTCCCGAACAGGAGCTGCCGGACCAGGAACTATTACAGACTCCGGAAGAACGAGATAAACTGGACGGTTTGTACGAATGTATCCTGTGTGGTTGCTGTACCGCTTCCTGTCCTTCCTATTGGTGGAATCCGGAAAAATTTATGGGGCCGCAAGCATTATTAACGGCCTGCCGTTTTTTAGTCGATAGTCGTGATAAAGATACCCAACGCCGATTAGATAATCTTAAAGGTCCGTATAAACTATTTCGCTGCCATAGCATAATGAACTGTGTGGAAGCCTGTCCGAAAAATCTCAACCCCACCAAAGCCATCGGGCAAGTAAAAGAGTTAATGGTGAAACGCCTGCTATGAAGCAAGATAAGGAACGCCTACGCTGGCAATGCCGCCGTGGTATGCTGGAATTAGATATGCTCTTGGAGGATTTTTTGGAGCAGCGTTTTGACCATCTTTCAATAGACGAACAGAAGCATTTTATTGAATTATTGCGACAACCCGATCCTTTTTTATTTTCCTGGATTATTGGGGATGAACAGCCGGAATATGCTCCATTTAGTAAAATTATCGCCTTAATTAAAAGAATTAACTAAAATTTTATGTAACTATTCCCAACGAAAAGTTTTTACTCCGATGACTAAGAATACTAACGTCATAATGACTAAAAACAACAAATGATTTCCAATCTCTGTTATTCCGGCACCGTCGAGCATAATGGAACGAGCAGCTTCAACCACATGGGTCAAGGGTAGCAGGTCGGCGCTAAACTTAATCCAGTCGGGAGCCCCTTCCAAGGAAAACCATACCCCGGAAAGCAGCATCATGGGCCAGGATAGAACATTCACAATTCCTCCCGCGACCTCGTCACTATGTAAACGTGCGGCTACCAACAAGCCCATAGCAATGAGGGAAAAAGCCCCTAAAATCCATACCAGTAATAATAGCAGGTAGGAACCATGCATGGCAAAATCCAGCACTATATCACAGCTAATGTAAACCAATACGGACACCGTGACGATAAGTGCCAATCGGGAAAAAATTTGTGCCAAAATAAATTCGGTAATAGTTAGCGGGGTTCCTTTAAGTCTTTTTAAGACGCCGTTTTTGCGGTATCGAACTAGAACGAAACCGATTCCGAATAGAGCACTAAACATCATATTCATACCCAGTATTCCGGGAATGACCCAGTCTATATAACGCAGCTCCTTGCCGCTGACTGTTCCTTTGCTTAGTTGTTCTCCGCCACTGGCTATCAGCATTTTTTCCACTACATAGCCGTTGGGTGAAGTGGAATTGATCCAATAATATTTTTCCGGATGAGAAAGCAACAGATCGATTTGATGACGTTCAACTTTTATGATTGCCTTGGCTTTATCGTCAAGGGGGATAAATTGTACGTAGCGGCTTTCTAAAAAGGGATGATTGCCTTCGCCTAAAACACCGACCTTATACAACTCACGATTTTCATTAGAGAAGATCATGGCAAAACCAATTACTAATAAAACTGGAAAGATTAGATTCCAACCTAAGGCGGCTCGATCACGAATAAATTCCAGATTACGGGCATGCAACATCGCTAAAAATCGTTTCATAGCCTTAGCTCCTTGCCGGTTAAATGTAAAAACAGATCTTCTAGGTTGTGTTGGCGTATATGCAGATTGTTTAAATTAATATTTAATTGTAATAATTGACCAAGAGTTTCACTGACATTATTGGTGGTAATTTCGACCCAACCTTGATAGCAAATAGCTTCCAGTCCTAATTCTTCAATGGGTACGGATAGATCGCTTTGAGGAATTTTAACCAGTCTAGTATCAAAATATTCGTGTAATAGGGTCTTGGGGGGGCCTTGAGCAATAATTTGACCATGGTCCATAATGACGATTTCATCACATAATTCCGCAGCTTCTTCCATATAATGCGTGGAGAGAATAATGGTTGTTTTACGGGCTTGAATGGAACGAATTAAATCCCAGAAGTTGTGTCTGGCCTGGGGGTCCAGGCCAGTGGTGGGTTCGTCCAAAAAAACGATATTAGGGTTATTAATCAGGGCGATACCAAGCAATAATCGTTGCCGCTGGCCTCCTGATAATTGCCGGTTATCATTATTGATAAAAGCTTCCAGAGCACAAGTTTGGATGATTTCATCCATATCTATAGGATTAGGATAAAGACCGTGAAAAAAGTTTAAGGTCTCCTTAACGGTCAAGAATTCCTGCAAAGCTGTATGTTGAAATTGTATGCCACACTCTTCTTTAAACTGCTTACCTAATGGCTGTCCTTTATAGAGAATTTTTCCGCTGCTGGGGGGAGTAATACCTTCCATCATTTCCATGGTAGTGGTTTTACCTGCGCCATTGGGACCTAACAGTCCGAAACAAATTCCGCTTTCAATAGCCAGGTCGATTCCCTTAACGGCGGTTAATTTGGGGTACTCTTTAACTAATGTTTGAATTTCGATTATGGTTGGCATGAAAAACCGTTTGCTTACACATCTTCCTTGAGTAGCTTACGAATCAGGGAGTCTGTCGGATAAAAGGATCTAATAATGATGTGCTGTAGTATAGGGGGTCCATTCAAGCTTTTCAAATGAACGCTTTGTTCTTATTAATTAAACATTGTTCTCAAAAGTTAAACTATTTGAAAATGACCCAAATTATGTTGGATATGGTTAATTATTTTAATGTTCCCAAGATATGCTTTATAGTTTGGTTTTTTTTGCTAAAATTCGAGTATGAAACAAGAAAACTATAAAAATATTTGGGGTAATTATGAAAACCGTATCTGAACTCGTAAAAAAAGCGATAGAACATGAAGTCAAAGCCGGAGCTTTTTATGATAAAGCCGCTGAAATGACCAATGATGATGAAGCCCGCATGGTATTTCTCGAATTGGTTGATATCGAAGATGGTCATTGTCTGGATTTAATCAAAATGTTTTCGGAGAATAGTTCCCTGTCCGAATTTGATATCAATGGTTATTATGAAAACCTTTGTGACTCAGTTAAAGCAAATATCGGCATCGATGAATTGGATGCCATTAAAAATAGTGGTTTACGTGACGTCCTGAAAATGGCTGTAGCATTTGAACAAAAAGCTATTCAGACCTATAACGGCTTATATGAACATTTAGAAGATGATGAACTTAAAATGTTTTGCGCCGAATTGTTAGAAGAAGAAAAAAGACACGAAAAATCTTTGACTACTCTACTAGACAATTTAGATATGGATATGGAAGAACATCCTGCATTATAGGTATTTTTACACCTGCAGCACTTGCCGAATCAGTTTTCTTTTCCTATGCTCCCTATGATGATCTATTTATTATCTTAGGGAAAGTAGGGATTATAACTTATGCAAAAAAAAATGGAGTATAGGCAGCCTGTACTCCTCATGATTTTAACCCTAGTTTTGGCTTTGTTTTTTTGCGGCGATACTAATGCCCGAGAAAAAGATAAAGCCAAGATTTTAGTTCTAAATTCCTATCATTCCGGATTTCAGTGGACCGAAGACATCATTCATGGCATTCGTACTGAACTGGGGCATTTTGATCGAGAACTCGAATTGAGCATCGAGTTTATGGATAGCAAAAGACACAGTCCCGGCAAGATTTTTCCCACTTTAAAGAAACTCTATCAACGCAAATATCAAGACCACTGGTTCGATGTCGTTATTGCTTCCGACGATAATGCCTTAAATTTTCTATTGCAAAATAGAGAAAGTCTATTTGTGGATACACCGATAGTATTTTGCGGTGTCAATCATCTAAAAAACAATCTATTGGATAAATATTCAGATATTACAGGCGTAGTGGAAAGTGTTGATATTGCCGGTACTATAAATTTAGCCTTGGAGCTGTTTCCAGGGGTAAAAAATATTGCAGTGGTTAGCGACAGGACCCCTTCCGATACAGCTAACCGGGAGCGCTTGGAAACTATTAAACCCGCTTTTGAAGATCGAATAAATTTTATTGAATTGGTCGGTCTGACCGATTATGAATTGAAATCGAAGCTGGCTCTGCTTTCTCCTAAAACCTTGGTGTTGTTTTTTGGATTTATTCGCGATGCCGATGACAATGTTTTTAGTATAAAAGAATCGATCCAACTTGTGGTGGAAAATAGTCATGTACCGACTTTTACGATGTGGAAGAATAAGGTTAACCACGGTATATTGGGCGGAATCATTGTTAGTGGCGTGGAACAAGGAAAACGAGCTGCACAAATGGCTGGTCAAATAATTCAAGGAGTTGCTACAGTAGATATTCCGATAATCAAAACCAGTCCCAATGTTCCCATGTTCAATTATCAACAATTAGAACGGTTTAATATAAATACCTCCGATTTACCTGAGGATAGTGTGATATTAAACCAAACGACAGGTTTTTATTCCCAATATAAATTTCTGATTTGGCTGACTTTGGCGGTTATTGTTGTACAAACCTTTCTTACTTTGTCGCTCTGGCACAATATTGTGCGAAGACGTCAACATGAAAAGGATTTGGCTAGTGCTCATCAGCAATTAAAGCAGGTTCTGGATGCTGCCTCTTTGGTTTCTATTATTGCCACTAATTCGGAAGGCTTAATAAAAATCTTTAATACCGGAGCGGAACGAATGCTCGGTTATAAAGCGTGGGAAATGGTAAATAAAAATACCCCGGCAATCTTCCATTTACAGAATGAAATCATACAACATGGGGAGGTGTTGTCGCGAGAGTACCAGCGTTCTATTAATGGTTTTGAAGTGTTTGTGACCCGAGCTAAAGAAGGTAGGTATGAGGAACGGGAATGGACCTATGTATGCAAAGGTGGCGAGCACCTTAAGGTTAATTTGGGGGTAACGGCAGTACGTGACGAGAAGGGGACGATTACCGGATTTCTTGGTGTTGCAACCAATATTACCGAGCGTATCCGTAAAGAGCAGGAACAACATGAAATATTAAATACCATGATGGAAGGAGTGATTAGCGTTGATGAAAAAGGGCGCGTACTCACGTTTAATAAAGCGGCGGAAGGTATCTTCGGCTATACGGCGAAGGAAATTATCGGACAGAAGGTGAATTGTTTGATGCCGGATAAGTTTGCCAGTAAACACGATGGCTTTATGAAACAATATTTGGCCACAGGGCAGGCTAAGGTGATTGGAAACAGTGTGGAAGTGGAAGCGATGCGGCGCGATAATAGTGTTTTTCCTATGCGCCTTGCCTTAGCCGATTTACCTATTGATAATGACGGTACTCACCGTTTTATCGGCTCCTGTCAGGATTTAACGGAACAAAAGCTACAGGAAGAAAAGCTGCGCCAAAGCCAAAAAATGGATGCACTGGGTAAATTAACCGGCGGAATTGCCCACGACTATAATAATATGCTGGCGGTAATTTTAGGTTATACGGAATTATTGGAAAATGAAGTAAAAGATGGCTCCAAGATAAAGATTTATATCAAGTATATCCGTCAGGCAGCCGAGCGCAGTAAAAAAATGACGGATAAATTATTACTGTTTTCCCGAAAAAAAATCAGCAATGCCGAAAAAGGAGATATTAACCACGTACTGCTGCATGACCAAGATATGCTGGCTAAATCTTTAACAGCTCGAGTCGAATTAAAAATGCAGCTCTGTGATTCGCCTTGGCCGGTTTTTTTGGATATAGCGGAATTCCAGGATATGGTCTTGAATATGGCTATCAATGCTCAGCATGCTATGCCCGATGGAGGCAGTTTATTAATTAAAACAGAAAATAAAAGTCTGGAAAGCCAACAATCGCAACACTATGATTTGCCGAGTGGAGATTATCTATTATTGACTATTGTTGATAGCGGTGCTGGGATGGATGAGGAAACATTGAGTAAAATTTTCGATCCGTTTTTCAGCACAAAAGGAAAAAATGGTACCGGCTTGGGATTGAGTCAAGTATTTGGTTTTATTGAACGTAGCAACGGTAAGATAGATGTGAGTTCACAGTTGGGAGTCGGAACTCGTTTTGAAATATATCTACCGCGCTTTTATGAAACCAATCATAGTGAAGTTGATCAAATAACAAACAAAAATGTTGAGTATACAGGAACTGAAACAATACTAGTGGTTGACGATGAACAAGCGGTCCGAGATATGGTTAAAGAGATGTTAAGCTCGGAAGGTTACCAAGTTTTAAGTGCTCAAGATGCCGGACAAGCATTGGCTTTATTGCAACAAAACTCAAATATCGATTTAATGATAAGCGACGTGGTAATGGCCAAAATGGATGGTTATCAATTAGCGGAACAGGTTATGCAATTATATCCTCATATTAAAATCCAAATGGCCAGTGGTTATTCCGGTGAAGAGCTTAATCTGCAAGTCAGTGAATCTTTAAAAATGAACCTCTTGAATAAGCCTTATAGTAAAATGGCTTTGTTGAAAAGAGTTCGCCGATTAATTGAGCAATAAACCGGGCAATGTTAAATTATCACCGCAGATTTTGCATAATTCTCTGCAATATATTCAGGAGAAATATGTTACCGAAGAGCGTCCTTTAAACTTTGTTTTCCATGTGATAACCGCCTTTGAAGATTTAAATTGTGTGAATCGTAATTAATGACGTTAAAAAGGAAGAAACACATGGGTGGGCTGAGGATCGTACTCATCCGTGCTCGTTTCTTCGTCCAAGATTGTCTCATCTTCAGCTTGCGTTTCATCCTCAGATGAATTTAGACCAATCGATTCCGATGTTTTCTTGTTTAACACCATAATGCTGATGCGACGATTGATGTCATTAAAAGGATCTTCTTTATCTAAAAGCACCGATGAAGCTAGGCCGACGACGCGTCCGATTTTTTCTTTTGGCATTCCAGCTTCCAAAAATGCACGTCGTGCGGAATTGGCTCGATCTGTGGACAATTCCCAATTGCTATAGTTGGAGTTGCTATCACTAAAAGGGGTAGCATCGGTATGACCTGAAATACTGACGCGGTTGGGGACTTGATTTAATAAAGTTCCCAACTCTTCCAGGATCAAATAAGCGTGTTCGGTTAAATGTGAACTTCCGATATCAAACATGGAGCGGTTTTCTTCATCGATTATTTGAATGCGTAAACCTTCCGGGGTTAGTTCCAGTTTTAATTGTTCTTTAAAGTCGCTTAGTACCAGACTGTCGGCAATGGCGTTATCGATGGCGTACTTAAGCGATAATAATTTTTCCTTTTCAATTTTTTCTGCAAGTTTATCGCGATCAAAATCGGTTATTTCGTCTTTGGTCTCGGTTATAGGTGTTTCGGAAGTGCGGATAAGGCCTCCAAAATCGACAATACTGGGACGTCCTCCGACCTTTTTATTTTCCATAAATAAAATCGGATCTTCAAAAAACTCGCTGAGTTGCTGTTTTTGTGTTTCGGAAGTTGAATTGAGTAACCACATCAATAAAAAGAAGGCCATCATGGCCGTAACAAAGTCGGCATAAGCGACTTTCCATGAACCACCGTGATGACCACCGTGCTTGCGCTTGGTAATTTTTTTGATAATGACGGGGTTATTATCTGCCATGGCGGTTACTTTTTAATGTTACGAACATGATCTTCCAACTCGAAAAAGCTAGGACGAACATCGGTAAATATGGCCTTGCGCCCGAACTCGACGGTAATTTTGGGAGAATAGCCACTTAAATAGGCGATAATGCAGATTTTAATACATTCGAGAAAACGTTGTTCTTCTTTTTCTTTATATTCCAGTGATTTACCCATTGGGCCGACAAAGCCATAGGCTAATAGAATGCCTAGAAAAGTTCCGACCAGAGCAGCACCAATATGCATTCCTAGGACTTCAGGTGGTTCATTTAAAGAGGCCATGGTGATTACTACCCCTAAAACTGCGGCCACAATACCAAAGCCTGGTAAACCGTCGGCAACATGAGTAATTGCTGCGCTAACTTGTTCGGCTTCTTCCTCATGACTGTCTAATTCGACATCCATAAGATTTTCTAATTCATGGACATTTAATGAACCATTGACGATTAGGCGCATATAGTCAGTTAAAAATTCCAGTGCGCGTTTTTCCTTTAAAACGGAAGGAAAGCGTTGAAAGGTTTTACTTTCTTCCGGATTGTCAACGTCACCTTCTAAAGCCAGTAAACCTTCGGTTTTTATTTTTGCAAATAAAACGAAAAGTAGGCCTAGTAGATCCAAATAACTGTTTTTATCATATTTTGATCCACGGAATAGTTCGGGGATATGCTTTAGGATTTTGAGAATTAAGGAACGGGGACTGGAGATAATAAATGCCCCGAAAGCGGCACCGCCAATGATTAAAAATTCGAAAGGTTGCATCAGCATGGCTAATTGACCATGTGATAACACATAGCCTCCGAAAACGCTGGCGACGACGACGATAATACCAAGAAAAAATTTCACTCATTAACTTCCTAGTGTTAGAGTCAATAAAATAACAATTTTCCGGTCATAAGTAAAAACTAACAATTTAAAGGGTTTAATAATGTGAACTGGATCACACAAAAAGTTTATTTTTGAGCTACGAATATTGTCTCCTTGGTCCTAAATTAAAATACATTCTATTCTGGTGTGACAATCTGAAAGTGTTCTACATACACCACCTCGCAAGCTCGAGCTCCGGTATCTTCGCGTGTCATCGAACTTTTCCAATACCAGCCGTCACTATGTTCAACCTTAACCAGACTACCGGACAATTCGATAATATCTCCATTACGACTATCATCAATGTAATCGGCAACTTCATCATCAGCCGGAATTAAATGCATATTGGCGCTATTGTTTTCAATCTCTCTACGCGGAATAGGGAAAGAATCCACCCACCAGTGATACCAGCGATTGCCTTGACTAATATCGATCTTTTCCAGAATTGCTTCATCCGACATCCGTCCCCAGCCAAGGGCTAAATCTGTGCGCGATAGATCTGCTTCTCTATCCAGATAGTAATCTTCACGCGAGAGGATTTTAGCTTTTAAGTGAAATTCAGCTAAAGGAGTAATGACATAATCGTCAAAGTTAAAACTGTCAGGTGTGTTAATGTTGATTTGGCGAGGAGCATTTGCTGCCATTATTCCAGGACCTAACTCGACCTGATCAGGGCCGCTTACGAGATTCCAGGCTAAAATTACCAATAGAAGTAAAACAATAAATTGCATAGCTAAGGCAAAGATGACTAAACTGTTAGGTGATCCCTATGTTTGTTTTCCACTTGATTCCAGTTCTTTAAAAAACTCTGAAAGTCTTTGGCGGGTAAGGGCTTACTATAATAATAGCCTTGAACGCAGTCACAATGTAGTTGTTTCAGATATTTTATTTGATTTTCCTCCTCGACGCCTTCCGCAACAACCTTTAAATTAAGATTTTTACCAATTGCCACTATGGTTTTGACCAGCATGGCGTCGTCTGATTTTTTAGTACTATCGATAACAAAGGCACGATCAATTTTCAGGATTTTGACCGGTAGCCGTTTCAGATAGCTGAGCGATGAGTAGCCAGTACCAATATCATCAACGGAAAATCCGACACCAAAATTATTAATATGATTCATCCAGTTGATAATTTCATTGATATCATCCATAAACATGCTCTCGGTGATTTCCAGAGTGAGTTTTTCCGGAGCTAATCTGTTAAGGGTGAGTACCTCGTGGATATCTTCAGGGGTCAATCCCAGTTTCAGTTGTTGCAGTGATAAATTCACCGAAACTCCTGGGGCATCAGGGAAAGCTTGTTGCCATTTTTTTGCTTCCTGGCAGGCGTTTTTCAGAACCCATTGACCCAGTGGAGCAATAATTCCAGTTTCTTCGGCGATGGGAATAAAGTGTTCCGGTGAAATAAAACCGTGTTGTGGATGATTCCAACGTAGCAATGCTTCAGCTGAACTGACTTTGCCGTTCTGCAAGTCGATGATTGGTTGAAAATATAATTGTAAACTATTTTTGTCCACCGCCTTGCGTAGTTAGTTCGTTGCCAATTATGGTACGCTTGATCACCTCCTCATCCATACTATTGGTGTAAAAACAGAAAGTATTTCGTCCTGCCGCTTTAGCACGGTATAGTGCGATATCAGCATTGCGTAATAATGCTACCGCTGAATTGGCATCCAGCGGTGAGATGGTAATTCCGATACTGGCGCTGACAAAAGCTTCATAATTCTCAATTTGAAAGGGGGTTGATAATTGTTGGATGACCTTCTGGGCTATCGTGGCAGCATCTTCTCCCTGGCCGATATTATTTAAAATAATGGTAAATTCATCACCACCTAAACGTGCCACAGTATCACCTTTGCGGACACAATCTACCAAACGCCGTGCCGCTTGTTTTAATAACTGATCGCCGATTATATGGCCATAGCTGTCATTAATATCTTTAAAGTTATCCAGGTCGATAAATAGAAGCGCATTTTGTTGGTTTTGTCGTTCGGAATTACTCAGAGCCAGTGAAAGTCGATCAAAAAATAGCGTGCGATTGGGCAGTTTAGTTAATTGATCAAAATTGGCCTGTTGAAACAATTGATTCTCGTATTGTTTGCGCTCGGTAATATCATGAATTGTACCGAGCTAACAACGGCTTGAATGGGACGAGTCAGATAACCGGCTAAAAACCAACTGATTAACCCGGCTACGGTTATACCCAGAATGGTAATGGTTAAAGCGATGGTACGGACATCATGGGTTCTCTGCTGCAATTCCTGAAAAGGTTGCGGTACCATAACGCCCCAACCGGTTTCCGGCACAGCAGTATGGCCGGCAATCATATCCGCTTGCATGGGGGGAGAATAAAATTGCGTAACGCCGGTTTTTCCTTCCTTCATCAATTGTACCGGCTTAATACGACTGATGTTTTTCATACTCTCTTCCCAAGGTTTCGAAGGGTGAGCCATTACCTGTCCCTTGCTATCGACGATAGCGGCATGCCCTCGTTCTCCAAAGGCAATTGATTTTTGTACTTGTTTGACATAATCGGTGGTCACAATCCCAAGCACGGTTTGCTGAGGAGAAATTGCTCGAATGAGGAAAATCCATGGAAAACCCTTTGCATCGCGAATTAGATCGCTAAAAACAATCGTTTCGGGTTGTTGCTGAGCTTGTTGAATATAGGGAATTAATTTTTCAAAAACTTGCCGAGGGATCTGTTCGGGAGGTTTGGCATCTGTGCCAGATATGGCTTCCAAGACCCTACCATCTGGGTTGATTAGACAGACATGTAAAAAGTTTAGACTTTTTAACAAATCAGGCAAACCGTTGATCTGTGTTTTTTGGTTAAGGTTAGAAATAACCAGACTAAAACTTGACTTCACATCTTTTATATAAAGAGATAAGGCTCCGGTTGCATTTTGTGCAACTAATAAATGTTTTTCAGCAACGGCTTTGACCTCTTTATCTAAGGCAGATTGTTGAACCCAAGCGGCAAGAAAGAATACCGGAACACTGGCAATAAGTGTAAAGGCGATAAAGGTTAAATGATGAAGCTTTATTTTAAAGCCCACAGAATCCCCCCAGTTCTAGCTATTAAAGTTGATTTAAATATTTGACTTACCAATAAAAGTATAGGATACAAGGTTAAAATTACAATTAAACCATACTGATTATAATGGTTTAATCTGTTCTGGTGATTCTGATTGAAATGCAAAGTCGAAGCACTCATTATCCCTTTTTATAAGGAAGATGTTGATTTAACTCTTCGATATAATCCAAAATTGCTTTGTGTTCCTGTTCCACATAGCGATTAATGGCCGTTTGAAAACCTGAATCGCTTAAAAAATGACTGGATTTTGTTAATGTGGGCACAAATCCTCGTGCAATTTTGTGTTCCCCTTGGGCACCGGGTTCAAACTTTTTCAGGCCGCGTTTAATACAGTATTCTATACCTTGGTAATAACAGGCTTCAAAATGTAAATAATCGACCTCTTCACTGCAGCCCCAAAAGCGACCGTATAAAGTGGTGTCGCTTCGATACATTAATGAACCAGCTACGGTTTCACCATTCTGATCGGCCAGGACCAAAACAATTTGATTGGGTAATTGCTGAGCCACTTGCTTAAAGAAATCGTAATTTAGGGTAGCAATGCCCCATTTTTCGGTAAAGGTCTTTTGATAAAAATGGTTAAAGACGGCCCAATCATTTTCCGTCGCTTGATGACCGTCAAGTACTCGAAAAGAGACACCTTCCTCAACTACTTTACGCCGTTCCTTACGGATATTCTTTCGTTTGCGGGAAGATAAACGCTGAAGAAAATCGTCAAAGCTTTGGTAATTATGATTATGCCAGTGGAATTGACAATCGTAACGACTAAATAAGCCCTGAGATTCTAACCATTGATGTTCTTCGTCCTGAGGAAAAAGACAATGAAATCCGCTACTGTTGATACTTGTGCAAAATGCCTGCATAGTTTCTAGCAATAGTGGATAAACTTGCTCTCGTCGTTCACTTTTTACCAATAAACGCTGCCCCTGTGCCGGAGTATAAGGAATAGAAGAGACCAACTTCGGATAATAAGGTATGCCATAACGGCGATAAGCATCGGCCCAGGCATTGTCAAAGACAAACTCACCATAGGAGTTCAGCTTTTCGTATAGTGGCATGGCTCCTACAAGTTCATTATCGTCGTAAATAGCGATATGGCAGGGCAACCAACCAAAAGTTTCACCGACACAAGCCTGTTTTTCCAATGCATTCAGAAATTCGTGTCGGGTAAAGGGATTATTGTCGATTACCAATGCATTCCACTGCTTGGCTTCAACCTCATCAATATGTTTACAGATTTTTACCTGCATAGGGATTTAAAAATGACCTTTTGCAGTTACTTGTGGACTAAAGATTTGATTTGGCAGGAGATTGTCAAATGGTTGAACGTTGCTGGCATGGGTGTATTCTTTATCGAGTCTCATATGGTTATTTCATTTTCCTGTGCTAAGGTATTATTTGAGTAATTTAGTTGGGTTTTATCATAACATTTTCAACTCCGCTCAAACAATCTTCAACTTGGAAAAAAGTAATACTGGATAATTCTAGACGACTGGTCTATTATAATTATTATGAGCAAACAAGAAACAGCCAAAAAGTCGGGTAGGCCATCTAAAAGTGGTTATTCCCATAACACCGTCCGAGATAAATTAATCTGGTGTGGTACCGCTTTATTAACTGAAAAAGGCTTTCATAGTACCGGTTTAGAAGAAATATTGCGGCAGGTCAATGTGCCCAAGGGATCTTTTTACCATTACTTTAAAAATAAAGAAGCTTTTGGTGAGGAAGTCATTGATAATTATGCCGCTTATTTCAGTCGTAAACTGCAAAAACACCTGGATAATGATGCCTATCCAGCCTTGCAGCGTTTGCATAATTTTATCGAGGAAAATAAGCAAGGTATGGCCAAATACAACTTTCAACGAGGTTGCTTGGTCGGCAATTTGGGACAGGAACTAGGTAATTCCAATGACAAGTTTCGTACCCAGATTGAAGCTGTTTTTCAGAGTTGGCAGCAACAAGTCAGTGGATGTTTGCGGCTAGCTCAGCAAGAGGGGACATTGGCGAAAGAGGCAAATTGTGATTATCTGGCTGAGTTTTTCTGGATTGGTTGGGAAGGTGCTGTATTGCGTTCCAAATTAACCCGAAATGATCAACCCTTAAGTATTTTTTCAGCTCAGTTTTTTGCCCTATTGCCACATTAACTAACAAAATATCAAAGGAGTATTAGAGGTGTTTAAAGCCATATTATTGGAAAAGGGTGAACAAGGCCCCATTCCGCAACTCGTTGAATTAAATGATAGTGACTTGCCGGAAGGTGATGTGCTAGTTGAGGTGGACTATTCCACCCTAAACTATAAAGATGCCCTAGCCATTACTGGTAAGGCACCGGTTGTTCGAAAATATCCGATTGTACCGGGTATCGATATCGCCGGTACGGTTCTTGAAAGCCAACATGATAACTGGAAAAAAGGTGATTCAGTAATCTTAAACGGCTGGGGAGTCGGTGAATCCTACTGGGGTGGAATGGCTCAAAAAGCCCGTTTAAAAGGCGATTGGCTAATTCGTCGGCCGGAAGGTCTCACTGCTCAACAAGCCATGGCTATCGGTACAGCCGGATATACCGCCATGTTATGTGTGCTGGCCTTAGAAGATCATGGTGTAAAACCGGAAGATGGAGAAATCCTGGTAACCGGTGCCAACGGTGGTGTCGGCAGTGTCTCTATCGCCTTACTGGCCAAACGTGGTTATACCATTATTGCCAGTACTGGAAGACCAGAAGAAGCCGACTATTTAAAAGGCTTAGGTGCCAGCGATACCATTAATCGAAACGAATTATCCGAACCTGGAAGGCCGCTAGGAAAAGAGCGCTGGGCTGCAGCAATTGATTGTGTCGGTAGCCATACTTTAGCCAATGTTTGTGCTACCGTAAAATACGGCGGAGTCGTAGCAGCCTGCGGACTGGCACAAGGCATGGACTTCCCTGCCACGGTTGCTCCCTTTATTTTACGTGGTGTTACCCTGCGCGGTATCGATAGCGTCTATGCACCATTGGAAAGAAGACAACAAGCCTGGGATCAATTGGCCAATGATATGGACTCGGACGTATTGGATAATGTTGCTCAAGTTATCGGGCTTTCAGAAGCCATTCCCAAAGCCAACGACATGATGGAAGGTAAAATCCGTGGTCGTGTGATTGTGGATGTGAATAATTAGTCCTTTTAACTAATCCTTTAAGGCTGGATATATAAGAAATCCAGCCTTAATCGAGTAAATTTATATCATTCATTGGGTAATGCTTTTTGTTATTTGTCCAAAGCCACAAGTTATTAACTTTGGTACAGGAAGCGATTAAATAATCTTCCAGAGAAATTGTATGGTGTGATTGTCTGAATTGATTTGCATACAAACCGGCTTTAAGTCCCACCTCCTCGGTTATTTCAATATTGGTTAATTTATTAAAAAAGGAATCAATCTGATTTCTCTCTTTTTCAAAGGCCCCAGCATAAACCTCAGCCATAACTATTGGATTAAAATAGAATTTGCTTCCATTTTTATAGTAAGCCAAGAACTTATCTACAAATATCTCATTCTTTTTTAATAAATGAATAATAATATCGGTATCCAATAGCACTCTATTCATTGATTATCCTACTCTTGGCTCTAATAGTATCGACATACTCTTCGGCATCAACGTCGTTAAAACTCTCGACCGGTTTAAAATCATTGATAAATGTTTCCATGTCCTGATTTGATTCTTTGCTTAATTCATTTTTAATTGCCTTCCGAATAAATTCGGAGATTGACATATCAAGCTCTTTTGCAGTTTTTTTTACCTGAGTAAAAATATTCTCTTCGATATAAAGTTGTGTGCGGTGCATTTTAAGTTTTTCCTAAAATATACATGATGTATAAAACATACATCATGTCTTCAAATGCGTCAATCCCATAAAAAAACCAGATCCATCTGATCTGAAAAATGTCATGTTAATTTTTTCATAATCGGATCAAAATAACATGTTATAATTTTTACGATTTTGCTTGTATTTAAAAGAATAAAAACAATAAGGAAAGTTAGTGATTCCAAATTACCAGAAGTTAATGCGTCCATTTTTAGAATTTGCCAAAGATGGCGAAGTCCGACTTAAAGATGTAAAAGAACACATAGCCAAGGTATTTAATTTATCGGAACAAGAGCGTGCGGAACTGCTCCCCAGTGGTAAACAAACCGTACTTGATAATCGTGTTGGTTGGACCAGAACATACATTAAATCGTTCGCCTTTAGGACATGAGTTTTGGTTATATTGACCGCTTATTCTCCCAGAGCGAACTATAACTCTTTCAGAAGATGAGCAAAAAATAATGAATGAAATCCCCGGGAAATCCAGTAGCACCGGAGAAAGCCGCCTTGCGTTAATTTTTATTTAATTATAGAGATAGGTCGATATGCACTACAGCTTTTTGTTTCTAATCTGGTTTACTCCGGCCCTTATTGCAGGTATGCTCGGTTGGTCTGGCATCTGGGGTACGGGTAGCGCGTTTATTGAATACCTTATTCCCATCCCCGTTGCGGGTGGCGCATTTCATATACCTGGGCTAATTATCAGTTTTGTTGTCCTAAGAATACTGAACAATAAAGAATCTCCCATTAACCGCTTTATTAGTTACGCAGCATTTTCTATTTTTATTGGTATGCTGACATTGCATATCGACTTCCCTCGCTTTTATAGTTGGCTCACGACAGATTACCAACCGTATGGTTCGCCCATTCGTTTTGAAAGCAATGCGGTATATCTTTTTACCATTACGGATGCTTTTTGGGTTTGGCTCTATTCATTGGTAAGAGGAGAAGCCTTTGGTAAACCTAATTTATTGTTGTTGCTGGTAATCCCTGTTGCTGTATTAAGCTATCAATTTCTTCATCAAAAAGTTGCTGGCCCTAGTTTTCAGATTGGCGGCTCTGTTCCCGGTCTACAACGAGGACAGCAAATCCAATATATTTTCACCACTGCTGACTACAATGAAACCCTATTGCTCGACTGGCTCAAGGATAAAAATTATCTTGGCACTCCCTGGATGAATCCCAATACTGAGCATGAAGCCATCGTTTTTACCAATAGCATGCAATTAATCAAGTGGGGACGCTTTGATGAAATTAATAATACCAATAGTGTCGCTACGGTATGTAGTTATGAAGAGGATAAATCACAAACCATACATAAAGGCTTGTATGACTGCTTTAGTGGAAAAATTACGACTCCAATGCGCCTGGAAAACCTTATCTCTGAGAATCCAATAGGCTTCCATCCATGGGTAGACTATTGGTATGCGCGTACGCTTTTATGTGAAGATGTTGTGATTCCGAGTGATAGGCTTCGTCATGATATTGCTATTTACAATACTTGTATAAATTTAAGCCAGTACTTTGACAGGGATATGAAAAAATTTGAGGAAAGTTACGGTAAGGATTCAAATACTATGAAGTTTATCCGTAAGCATGCTAAAGAAGTTAGTTTGCCCCGCACAATTCCATCAATCCAATAGTGGATATCCTTATTTTAATGCGTATTAAGCGGCCAAGGAATCCCATGATAGGGACCAAGCTTTTGATATTAAAGATTGGCCGAGGGAGTTAGACTTAGTAAACCGCCTGAATTTCAGTAAGATAGTTGATCCTGAGTTGCAAATTAAACTGTGCAGTTCAACGCAGAATTTGAGCACCATTTGGTGAAAGCAATAAAGTGGCAGGTCGCTGATGGCAACGATAAAATATTGGTTTTATCTTTAAAAGGAGAATAGAAGGAAATTTGGAAAAAGTACCACTAAACGTATAAATCACCCATTTTCCATTGTTTGAGCATAGAAGGCTGATCTTTCAATAGATTTAACCATCAAGTACTATTATCATTTGATGAAAAAAATGCTATGTTCTAAATCATGCTAATTACCTCATCCGTCATTTTATTTATAATCCTGATGGCTCGTTTATTTGAAGAGCTATTCAAGTTGCCTTTTACCCTATCGATTATTTCTCTTTCTTATGCGATCAGTTTTTTTATTCCTGACTTATTTGTTGGAATGGCAAGCAATTTTAACGAGATCCTATATTTGATGTTACCGGTTATTTTGTTACCGGATATCTTGAGCTTATCGATAAAAGAGATGCGACAGCATATTTGGGATTTTAGTTATCTGGCTTTGGTGGCGGTGGTTGCTTCGATTGCTTTTGCAATCTGGGTGACTCCCTATTTATTGCCTCAATATCAATTTAGCCTGGCAATGCTGATTGCCTTGTATGCTATGTTAATGGCCACTGATGCGATCACTGTCTCTAGTGTATTCGGACGTTTTAATATTCCTGAGCGCTTAAAAATTTATGCAGAAGGTGAAAGTCTTTTTAATGATATTACGGCTTTGATTATCTTTTATTTTGTGGCCATGCAGATGCTCAGCGGTAGTGAGTTGATTTTGGGGGACGTTAATCTGGCCATTTTAAAGGTGGTCATATTATCGATAGCAGTTGGTTTAGGTGTGGCTTTTATCGGATTTTGGGGCTTAAAAGTCATTAAAGATCCTATGGATCAGTTTATTATTTTATATCTGGTCAGTATTACTTCCTTTATCCTTGCAGAGCATTGGAATATCGCCGGAATTTTATCCATTGTCTCTTCTATTATGATGTTTAAATACTTATTGGATAGGGAGAATCAACGCCTGTTGAAAAGCATGAGCGCACATAAATATGACGAGTTATCTCGGGATTCCGGCGGGTATCTAAAAATGGTGGTCAATCTGATTCAGCAGATCCCAGCGGTTTCGGATCGTGGTATGCGGGCTTATAAAAAAGAGGCTTATTATATTGGTATTTTTGCCAATGCCATTGTGTTTATCTGTATCGCTAATCTGGTTGAGATAGAAAAGCTGTTTATCTATAAAACCGAAATATTGTTGATTTTTCTCCTGACTACCGTTATTCGCTATTTCTTTATTCAAGTTTTCGTTCTTTTCCGTCGTTTACCTATGCGTTGGGGAAATGTCTTGACTCTAGGAGGAATGAAAGGGGGCTTGACCATTATTATGGTGCATTCTCTACCTAGGGATTTTATTTATAAGGAGATGTTTGAGGCAGTCGTCGTTGGCGTGGTTATTCTCTCTACCTTTTTATACAGTTTTATAAATATCATTTACTTGCGTAAGCAGCATGAGGCCTTTGAGAATGATAAGTTGACCCTGCAAAAAGAGCATAGTTTTAAGGATATAACTGGCAGCCTACAACAAATTGTGCAAAGGGATCCCATTAGCCAAGCCTACAATTTTGTTGTGTTTGAGGATGTCTTGATCAAAGAGGTGGCGCGTTCGCAGCGATATAAGCTGGATTTAAGTTTATTATTATTTCGCTTTGATTTTTCTAAATGTTCGGAACAGCAACAAAAACAAATACTGGGTTACTTTGGTAATACTGTACGTGAAGAGATGCGTGATAATGACGTATACGGAAAATTAGCCGATGAGGCGCACGCTATTATCAGCGTCAATACCCCCATCGCCGGGGCAATGAATTTTTGTCAACGTATCGAACAACATTTCCGGCAAATTATGACTGAATTGGGGATTGAATATGAATTGGTACATAGCGTGGTGGAACTCAATGAGGGAGATACGGCACCTATGTTAATCGAAAATGCTGAGGCTGAATTATTACATAATCATGCTTAAAATATCAGTCTTTTGACCATTAAATAAATAACCACAATAATACGATTCCCAATACTAAGCGATAGATAATAAAGGGTTGCATTCCGACCTTATCCAGTAACCGAATAAAATAAACAATGCAAAAATAGGCACTGATGGCTGACAGGCTCAGACCCATAAACAGGCTACCCCAATCGATAGATTCATTGCTTTGGATTAGGTTGGTGGTTTCTAAACCGCCTGCCAGTATAATAACTGGAATCGATAGTAGGAAAGAGAATCGTGCCGCTCCTTTTCGAGTGTAACCCAACATGAGTGCAGCGGTGATGGTAATGCCGGAACGGGAGGTGCCTGGAATTAAGGCAATTGCTTGTGCAAGCCCAATGATAATGACATGCTTAATCGTTAGCAAGTGCTCACTATTTTGTTTTTTTCCATTAACATCTGCGTACCATAACAGAAGGCCAAAGATAATCGTGGTTGCGGCTATAATCAGGGGACTACGCAAGCTATGGATAAAATCGTTTAACAGCAGACCGACCAGTCCAACCGGAATGGTGCCTAATAAGACTCCCCAAGCTATCATACTATCGCCTACGGTAGTACGCTTTTTAATGGAAGCCCGCCAATCGTGATAAAGAGGAATAAGCTCATGGCGGAAGTACCACAACACTGCGCTCAAGGTTCCAACGTGCACGGCGACGTCAAAAGCGGTACCTTGATCTTGCCAACCGAATAGATGTGGCGCCAGGATGAGATGGGCCGAACTGGAGACCGGTAAAAATTCAGTGAGCCCTTGTACTATCGCCAATATTAAGCATTGAAAAAAATCCATTTATAGTCTTTCCCGCATATCCCACATTTTAAACGCCGGTAGTTGAGGTAAATCACCCTTAGTCAGATAGATGACTTTAAACAGCTCTCCCATTTCATCCGGCAGGGTTAACATTTTGATCTGCTGTGCCATTTGTGTGTAAGCACTTACGTCGTTAATGTCCACCCGTTGCGCCAGTTCTTCTAATCCGCCCGCCAATAAAAAATGCGCTTGGGTGGTATAGCCTTTAACGCTTAAGCCAGAATCGACAGCAGCCTGGGCAATATCACTAAAATTAACGTGAGCGGTAATATCCTGCAAACCTGGCAGATAAAAGGGATCGTCGTGGCGATGGTGCTGATAATGGCACATTAAAGTACCCATATGGCGCTGCGGATGAAAAAATTCCAGTTCCGGGTAGCCGTAATCAATGAGTAACATGGCTCCGTGGCTGATTTTTTCCGCAATGCTATTTATCCAACTTTTGGCCAATAGATTGATTTCGGTAGTGTATTCTGGAGCGCCATCGCTAAGGTTTTGATTGTTGGCTAAAATATGGTTAATTTTAGTCAAATACTCAAGCAATTGAGGATTGTCAGATGGTATGTCATGCCATACGAATTGTCCGTCATGAAACCCCACATGCCGCTCGAAAAGCATGTCTTTTTGAGTTTTAATGAGATGCACCGGCATGGCATCCAATAGTTCGTTAGCTATAACCAGACCCTCAAAATCTTGTTCTGGTAATTGTTCCAGCCAGAGGATATTAGGATAAAATTCGGGTATATACTGTTTTAGAAATTGTTGTTGCCTTTCTCGCAAGTCAGCACTTACTTCTAAAATGTAATAATGTTTTGGTAGCGATTGTCGAGTAGTCAGTTCTTTTAGTAGGTCTCCAGCTAAGCGTCCTGAACCGGCTCCCACTTCCATTAAATCACCATTAGGCAGGTGTTTTAACAGAATTTCACATTGAATAGCAATAACCTGGGCAAATAGAGGAGAAATCTCCGGAGCGGTGATAAAGTCACCACTTTTACCAAACTTTTGCATACCGGCACTATAATAACCGAGCCCGGGACTATATAATGCCATTTGCATAAAATCACAAAAACGGATTTCACCACCGGCGTCGGCAATTTTTTCTCGGATCGACTCAGCCAAGCACTGACTATGCGCTATGGCCTCAGCTGATGGTTCCGGCAATGTGACTTGAGATGTACCTGTTTGAGACATAGTTTTAAGACATTAGTTTGGCTATTAAAAGGGTAAAAGATGAGTATTATTCTCGATCACAATTTAAAAGACAAGGTAGCATTGATAACGGGTGCTGCCCAACGCATTGGAGCAATGACCGCTAGAACCTTGCATGCAGCCGGTGCCAATTTGATTTTACACTATCGTAGCTCTCGTAAAGAAGCGCTCAAACTGCAAATTGAATTACATAAAAACCGGCCTGATTCTGTTCTTTTAGTACAGGCAGAACTCTTGGATTTGGCTAATCTGGTGACCTTGGCCAAACAAGCACACGCGCAATGGGGGCGGTTGGATATCTTGGTCAATAATGCCTCTAGTTTTTTTCCGACACCGATTGGCAAGGTTACTGAAGAAGAATGGGATGATTTAATGGGGAGCAATCTAAAAGCTCCATTTTTTCTCTCTCAAGCGGTTGCTCCATTTCTCAAACAGAGTAAAGGCTGTATTGTCAATATAGTCGATATACATTCCCAACGCCCTATGGCCGAACACGCAGTTTATAATATGGCCAAAGCGGGTTTGGAAATGCAAGTTAAAACTTTGGCCTGTGAACTGGGACCGGAAGTACGGGTGAACGGTGTTTCGCCCGGAGCGATAATGTGGCCGCAAAATGATATGGATGATATTACCAAAAAGCGGATTATCTCCAGAACCTATTTAAAGCGTAAAGGTAAGGCAGAAGATATTGCCCGTAGCGTTTTGTTTTTGGTCCGCGATGCCGATTATATTACCGGCCAGATTGTTGCGGTTGATGGTGGACGCTCGTTATTTTTATAAAATCATAAAAAAGGAATATAAAGAAAGACGATGAAAAAAATTATTAAAACAGAAAATGCCCCACAGGCGATTGGCACCTATTCACAAGCGGTAAAAGTAGGAAATACTGTGTATTTATCTGGTCAGATTCCTTTAGTGCCGCAAACCATGGAAATGATTGATGGTGATATGGAAGCACAAATTACCCGGGTTTTTGATAATTTGCAGGCTGTAGCTCAGGCTGCCGGAGGGGATTTAAAAGACATTGCTAAATTGAATATTTTCCTTACCGATTTGTCTAATTTTGCATTGGTCAATGAAGTGATGGCTCGCTACTTTTCTGAACCCTATCCAGCCCGTGCAGCCGTAGGTGTCGCACAGTTACCAAAGGACGCTGGGGTGGAAATGGATGCTATAATGGAAATAGAGCAATAAAAGAATTAAAAATCCGCATTAACAAATTGGGTGGGGCAAAATCGAGGAGACAATGAAAATACTCGTTAGCCGTATAATGCAAACCAAAATGCTGACTTGTTCGCCGGACACGAGTTTGCATGATGTCGTTAGTAAAATGCAGGTAGCCAAATACAGTTCTATTGTCATTCTGGAAGAAAATTGCCCCATCGGCATCTGGACCGAAGCAGATGCTTTAAAACTTAATCTGACCGAACCTGCAGTTCTTTCCCATCCCATTAGTGACTATATGTCGACTCCGGTTGCTACTGTTAAACATAATGAGTCCTTGGCAGATATCGCAATTCGCTTTAAACAGGAAAATTTTCGTCATCTTATAGTAGTTGATAATGATGGCAGTTCTTTGGGAATCGTCACGCAAAGTGATGTGGTAGCCAAGCAGACGACTGAAAGTTTCCTTTATCTGCGTACGGTAAAAGAAATTATTAGCCAAGATTTGTTGCTATTTCCAAGCGATATGGATTTCCAGAAAGTTATTACGGCGATGCGGGAATCGCAACAGGATGCTTGCGCAATTTCTTTTCCCAAACATGAATACGGTATTTTGACCGAGCGTGATGTGGTTAAAGTGCTAGCCGCTAAAAAGCATATATATACCCTGGAAGAAGTCATCGAACCCGGTTTAATTACCATCGATGCTGAACAAACCTTGATTGCCGCCAGGGATCTATTGTTGGAATGTAACATTCGTCATTTAGGCATAACAAATGATGCTGCTGAGCTGATTGCCATTATCTCTTTTAACGATATTCTTAAAAGCATCCAGCTTGATTATGTTTATCAACTGGAGGAAGCCTTAAAGCAGCGGGATGAGGCATTAAAACATGCTAAGAAGGACCTATTACTGGCACATAGTGTATTGGAATCAGCTACCGAAGGGGTGATGGTTGTTGATGTGCAAGGAAAAATCGAGATGGTCAATCCTGCCTTTAGTAATGTGACCGGTTATCGAAGCGATGAAGTGTTAGGCAAGCGGCCTAATATTTTAAAGTCGGGACGACATGATAAAGATTTTTATCGTAACATGTGGCGGCAATTGAATGGGAACCATTACTGGCAAGGGGAGATCTGGAACCGTAAGAAGAGTGGTGAATTGTATCCTGAATGGCTGACTATTACGGCTATTGTTGATAATCATAAAACGGTACAAGGTTATGCCGGGATCTTTACCGATATTTCAGAACGCAAAAAGGTTGAGGAACGGATAAAAAATTTAGCCTATTACGATATTCTTACCGGTTTGCCGAATCGTCGTTTATTTGCCGACCGTTTATCCATTGCCATATCTAATGCCAAACGACATGGTCATAAACTGGGATTAATGTTTCTTGATCTGGATCTATTCAAACGGATAAACGATTCCTTGGGTCATAGTGCCGGAGATACTATTTTACAAAAGGTTAGCGCCCGGCTAAGTGAATGTGTAAGGGAAGGGGATACTTTGGCTCGTCTCGGGGGAGATGAATTTACCATTGTACTAGCTGAACTAGATGAAAGTATGGAAGCTACCTGGGTCGCGCAACGAATTATCAAAGCCATGAAAAAGCCGATAGTGGTCGCCGGACAAGAATTATTTATTACCTTTAGTATCGGTATCAGTTTTTTCCCTGAAGATGGTATCGATGCCGAATCGTTGATTAAACATGCCGATACCGCCATGTATCGAATTAAAGATTTAGGCCGTAACGGTTTTGAACTCTATTCCACCTCCATGAGTCATCGCTCATTGGAACGTTTGGCAATGGAATCCAGTTTGCATCAGGCGATTAAAAATAATGAATTGTTTTTAACCTATCAAGCGAAGTTAGACCTGGAAACACGGAAAATGGTGGGAGTCGAGGCCTTAATTCGTTGGAATCATCCGGAACTGGGAATCATTATGCCCGGTGAATTTATTCCACTGGCGGAAAAGAGCGGTTTAATTCAGGAAATTGGTCGCTGGGTATTAAATGAAGCCTGCCGTCAGAACCAACATTGGCAGGAACAGGGGCTTCCACCGATAACAATGGCTGTTAATGTTTCTACCCATCAATTTACTCGTAGTGAGTTGTTTGACATTGTTACCGAGGCTTTGAAAACATCGGGTTTGGCTGCCAAGTATCTTGAACTGGAAGTTACCGAAAGCTCGGTCATGAAAGATATAGAAATGGCGTTAAAAACCCTCAATCGTCTGCATAAACTAGGAGTTACCGTGGCCATTGATGATTTTGGTACCGGTTTTTCCAGTTTGAGTTACCTAAAGGATATGCCGGTCGATCTACTCAAGATCGATCAAAGTTTTTTACATAATTTCCCCAATGATAAAAAAAATACCGCTATTGTTATCTCCATTATTGGTTTGGCCAAACAGTTAGGTATTCAGATTATTGCAGAAGGTGTGGAAACCGAAGAACAGGTGGCTTTTTTACTGCAGGAAAACTGTGATCAAGTGCAGGGCTTTTTAATTGCACGCCCGATGGTCGCGGACAATATCAATAACCTGTTTGAACAACGTTTATTAAATTAAACAAATGTCATGAAATAACTTTAATGTTTCTGTCATCGTTGAGTTATAAGGGGTTTTGTATAGTAAAAGCATGGTTAACAAGATAACCAAGTTTAACTGAAACAATTACCCAATATGGAGAATCGAGATGAAAGCATTAAAGATTTTAACCGCTGTTACTTTAGCATCCGCATTTAGCCTTAGTGCCACTGCCGGTGACTTATCCCAATACGATTACGAAGATTTTGTCCAAAGTGCTTCCTGGCCAACGGATAGTTATCGCTTGAAAAAAGGTCATACTAGCTTTGCCGATATAGAAAGAATGTTGGAAAATAGCCCTACCGCAATTGGTGCCTCTCACGTTGGTGGCGAAGTGTTAATGGTTGATCTTTTAGGCGAAGACATTCATAGACAATAAGCCTAAATAAAAGCCTGTCCGACTTATTGTCGGACACGGAGACCTGCCTTCCTTGAAATAGTCATATCCTTTGTTTAATTTCTTTAAGCTTCTAACACTACCATCTTTTTTTAATTTTCTGATCACATTTTTCTCCCGACCTGCCGAAAAGTTTCTATAGGCAGGTTTAAAAATTCGATGTTAAATCCCCTATTCTATTATGTTATCTCACACAAAAAACAAGATTTAATTTTATTAGCTTGATGTAAATCAAAGACTTGTAATTTGGCATGTGGATTGCTGAAAGGCTGAGCATATTTTCTTAATTTTGAAGGAACTGCAAAATGCCAACCCGTCTAAAGTTATTATTTAAGTTTGCAATTATAGGGGCTATTTTTTTTAGTCTAAATGTCTCTGCTAAACCGGTCGTGGTTGTTAGTGTTGAACCACTTTATGATATCGTTGCCGGCTTAATGAAAGGAGTAAATGAGCCATTCGTTTTATTAAAAAAAAATCAGCTTAAACAGCAGTTATCAAAAAAACAAGTTAAACAACTCTTAATGGCCGACATGATTATCCGCGTTGGTGATGGATTAGAGTCAACCTTGGGAGAAAGTCTAAAGCAGGAATTAAATTTATTGTCCTCATATACCTTGACCTTATCGAAATATATGCCGCTATTAAGAAAATCTTCTTTACCGGAATCTGTTGAAACTCGGTTAAGTGAGCGCCAGCAACAGCATGATTTACGTTTCTGGATGGATCCAAAACTATTGGCTATGGCAACTCGTTACATAACACCACAATTGGTTCGCATGGATCCTGAACATCAGGAACAATATCTGGAAAATGAATTGCAGGTTTTAGAACAGATTAAACATTTTGCACAGAAAACTGCACGGGCGATAAACGGTTTGTCTGTAATCGAACAGCACCATCTGGCTGAGTTAAATCCTTACATTGCTCATCGTTATATCAATCAGAAACAGATGCCGGGAAATGTAGCACAGTCGAATTCCAGCTTGAAAAAGAAGCTCCATTGCATTCAAGCAAGTAGAGAAGATTTTATTAAGCTTTCAATTAACTCAAATGATATTGTTCAAAACCTTAAAGTCATGCTGGAAGATAAACAGCGGTGCTTAATCGATAATCTGGCAATATCCTTATAAAATTGCACTGCGTAAATTTTTCACGTTCCTCGCTTTGGTGAGCATTAGCACTCTTGGTTTTCAGGAGTGCTTTTTTTTTTGCCAAAGAGTAAGTTTACAAACTTGGCATGGATTAAGCATTAATCTAGCTAAGATTCATCTTAATTTGGTTTCGGTTAATGTTAGAGCATATTCAGACAACGAATTCGCAAACACTTGCTAACAGCTCGTTGAAGACCCAACAGGCAGCCATTGTGGATAAGGAAAATCAAACTCAAGAGTTTGATTTTGAGGATGTTCTGGATATTTTTAATCCTTTGCAACATCTTCCGATTGTATCCAATATCTATCAGGAACAGACTCAGGATGAGATTTCTAACGATGCAAAAGCGGTTGGTGATATTTTCTACGGGATTTTGACAGGTGGTGTATTTGGCGTCATAAGTGCTGTTGGGAATGCCGTATTAAAACAGCAGACCGATAAAGATTTGGGAGAGCATGTGATAGCTTTTCTGGATAATGACAATGAAGAAATTGCTATGACTAACAATGTATTAGAAGAGTTTGGTAGTGAACAAGATAGTGCTGGAAAAGCGCCTGTGGTGAGTCAAAATGATGACTACTGGTCCCTTCGTATGAAACAAATTTTTGGTGATGAAGATTTAGGGTAAATTGCATTGAAGGCAAAATGTATCCGATAACGGCAAAGGTTTGCCGTTTTGAAACCTTTTAAAAATTGTTATAGATTGAGTGTTATTATGTTTTCGATACCTTTTTTTAATTTTTTTAGTCAGTCAGGTGGACAACAATCATTTGCCTCTAATGGTGGCGAAGAAATGTTGCGAGACGAATTTGTAAAAAATCTAATACGCGATAATCATCTGATGGTCAGAGTTGCCAGTGGTGAAATATTAACTGTCACTGCTTTGTCGTTTGATAAAATCAATAATCGACTTATTGTTTCCGATCAAGCCGAACGGGGTATTTTGTATCTGGAACTGGGCGATAAAGTGGAGTTTTTTACTCTGCTGGATGAACAACATGAATATTTTAGTTTCGTCTCCAAGGTGGCAAAAATAAAGACCAAGGGAGTGAAATTATCCTATCATATGACCGTTCCCAAAGTTTTGAAAAAAAGTCGACGGCGTTTATTACCACGCATTGCAATTCAAAATCATTCTATTATTCGCCTTGGCGATACCAGCTTTAGTGGCAGTATACATGATCTATCTTTAGATGGTATTGGCTTTTCATTGCATGGCTATTATCCCGAGCCACTAGAAACCGGTGATAATCTGGATAATTGTAAAATTGACATTTTTCAGCCCAGAGTTAACGACAATATTAGTTTTGAGTGCAGTATCAATGTCCGACGTTTGCAATTTCAAGCCAAACCTGAACGTTCCACGCTAATTGGGGGAATCTTTACCCATTTTAGTGTCGGCAAAGAAAGTCAGGTTAGCGATTTCCTATTGCAGGAATATCGAAAAAATAAGATTAAGACTGCAATGGTAAAAGGCCACTAAAAACTAAACACGCGTTAGATACCATAAGTATTGCCAATATGGCATAATCGCTTCTAAAAATTGACCAGGGATTTTACCGATTATGCCAAACTTTTATGGGTTAAGTCGTGCTATATTTTTTAGTATGGATGCCGAAAAGGCTCACAAATTAGGACTCGAGTCCTTAAACGTTCTTTCTAAGCTGGGATTAACCCGGTTTCTTTTTGGCGTTTCGTCCAACACCCCGACAGAAAATACCAGTCGACAAGTTTTAGGTTTATCCTTCCCGAATGTAGTCGGCTGTGCCGCAGGTTTAGATAAAAACGGCGAATATATTAACGCCTTGAGTCAGGCCGGTTTTGGTTTTATTGAAATTGGTACAATTACACCTCGTCCCCAACCCGGAAATCCCAAACCTCGCTTGTTTCGACTGCCACAAGCAGAAGGCATTATTAATCGTATGGGGTTTAATAATAAAGGGGTAGATTTCTTAATAGAACAAGTAAAACGTCAAATTGGTGAACACAAGAAAACATTTATTTTGGGGATTAATATTGGTAAAAATTTTGATACTCCAGTTGAAAAAGCCATAGATGACTACCTTATTTGCCTGGAAAAAGTTTATGATCATGCCGACTATATCACCATAAATATTTCCTCTCCCAATACTCCCGGGCTGCGCAAACTGCAATTTGGTGATGAGCTTTACGAGCTGTTAAACGGGTTGAAGCAACGCCAGTCCGAATTGTATATTAAGAAGCAGCGATATGTTCCGCTATTAGTAAAAATAGCTCCCGATGTGAATGATGAAGAAATAGGTTTGATCGCACAAACTATTATCGAAACCAAGATAGACGGTGTGATTGCCACCAATACCACTTTATCACGTAGCGGTGTGGAAAATTTGCAACATGCTGATGAAACAGGAGGTCTAAGTGGTAAACCCTTAACACAGCAGGCGACTCATGTGGTTAAAGTGTTAGTCGAGGCATTACAAAATAGCGAACGGGAAATACCGGTAATTGCCGCCGGAGGTATTATGTCGGCTCAAGATGCCAGGGAAAAATTGGCTGCTGGTGCCAGTTTGGTACAGATCTATAGTGGTTTTATCTATAAAGGACCACAACTGATCAGTGAATGCGCTGCTATTGAGAGATAAGAGATTTATGGATAAGCAATTTAATCACCAGCTATTTGATTTTTTAAATGCTTCACCGACGCCGTTTCATGCCACGGAAAATCTCTTGAAAATGTTTACCGAGGCCGGATTTAAACGTTTGGATGAAGGGCAGGCCTGGAAGCTGAAAAAGGGAAAGTACTGTTTAAGTCGCAATGACTCCTCCTTTATCGCCTTTAATATTGGTGAAGATAAACCGGAACAAAATGGTTTTCGAATGGTTGGAGCACATACCGACAGCCCCTGTTTAAAGGTTAAACCCAATGCTGATGTCGTGGTTCAGGATTATCTCAAACTGGGGGTGGAAGTTTATGGCGGTGCTCTATTAAACCCATGGTTTGATCGGGATTTATCGTTGGCCGGTCGAGTCAGTTGTGAAGATAAAAAAGGTCATTTATATAGTGTATTAGTAAATTTTGAACGTGCTATTGCGAGTATTCCCAGTTTGGCTATTCATCTGGATAGAGAAGCCAATAAAAAGCGTTCTATAAATTCTCAAACCGATATACTACCGGTTCTTTTACAACTGGAAAAAAACGAAAAAATAGGCTTTAATAAGATATTATTAGAACAGATTAAGAGACAATATCCAGAAATTAAAGCAGTTGCGGTTATCGACTACGAAATGAGTTTTTATGATACTCAGCAGGCCGGATTACTGGGATTGCGTGACGATTTTATCGCGGCGGCCCGTCTAGACAATCTGTTAAGCTGTTTTATCGCCGCTAAAGCACTATTGGCATCGGATTTTAAACAGTCTTCATTGATTGCTTGTTATGATCATGAAGAGGTGGGCAGTGCCTCAACATCCGGTGCGCAAGGTAATTTTTTGCGTTCAGTATTACAAAGGATCTGTACTTCTTCGGAAAATCTGTTAAGATGTACGGATCAGTCCTTGTTAATTTCGGCGGATAATGCACATGGGATTCATCCCAATTATGCAGATAAACATGATAAGAATCATGGTCCGATATTAAATCAGGGGCCCGTGATTAAGATAAATGCTAATCAGCGTTATGCGAGTAATAGCATTACCAGTGCTATCTTTCAGAAGATTGCCGATGCACTGGATATACCGGTACAACGCTTTGTTGTGCGCAGTGATATGGCCTGCGGTAGTACGATTGGCCCAATTACTGCATCGGAAGTAGGTGTCAAAACAATTGATATTGGTCTGGCGACGTTTGCTATGCATTCTATACGAGAGCTAGCAGGAAGTCGCGATTGTTATGATCTAAGCCGAATATTTACACGATTTTTTGACACTGAGAAGCTCACCATTAGGAAAAAATAGATCGCAAGTGGTGGTGTTTCGAAACTATACAATCAAAAGGTAAAGCAAATGAGCATTACAAATATTGGTCAGAATCGCGTTGAGCAGCCTGCTAATTCGGTTGCATCGAAAAAAAATGCCGTTGGTAAAAAAGATTCCGATGATTTAAAAAGTCAGGGTAATAGTCAAGTGACTTTGAATAAAATGTCGCAAGTCTTAGGTAGCAACGAGAAGAAAAGTGCTGGATTGGAGGATAAAGAAAATTTGTCCAATAGTAATTTTCCTTCTAATGGTATGATGCAAGCTCAATCAGGCAATATTACGCCCGAGTTCGTTGCGTCATTATTGGACCGCAATCCATATACCAGTACTTAGTTAACGGTTTGATTATTTAACTTTTCTTGTTTCGTTGTAAAACCCGGTAAAAATGCCGGGAGCAGCATTGTTTGGATTGAATATTATCTCCACTAGCACAGTGCTTAAATTGCTTATTGTCTATTTTCTCCCTTCCACGATCATTGCGAAAGCAATAACATAGTGCTAACATTCGCTTTTTTATTAAGTCTCCAATCCGATAACTTTCCTACAACCTTGATGAACATAGTAAATTTGATCGTACATAGTATCGATAAACAAGCCGATGCTGGAAAAGCCTCTTTACACCTACGCCAAGAAAAAGTTGCGGCAAATAGTCAGCTGGAACTGTTTTTCGAAGATTTAAATAAGAGTTTCAATAGTAAGGCGGCTAAAGTCTACGGACAGTTTGTCGTTCCTGAAGGTGAAGATGATACGCCGTTTCAGGGCTGGCTGAAAAATTATCTTGCTAGCCCGGATAGCTTTGTGGATTTTTCTCATCGCTGTATGGATTTTTTGAAATCCTTAATGGATAAAAATGGTAAGACTCGTGGCGGTTATGTCGTATTCGTACACTATAAATTATTTGGAACGGATTTTCTGTTTATTGTTATTTTACACAATATTTCCGGGATTGCGGTGGATGATGCCTTGGAGTTGAACGATACTCAATATTTGGATACCAATAAATTGCATTTGGCAGCCAGAATCGACCTTAGCGAGTGGCAAGAAGCCGAGAATTCCCGCTATATATCCATGATCGTCGGTAGAGAAAGTAAAAAATTGACCGATTACTTTCGTGATTTTATTGGCTTCGATGAGACCGTCGATAGTAAACAAGAGACCGGAAATCTCCTCGGAGCGGTTAATCAATTTTGTGACAATCCTAGTTTTAGCGATGAACAGAAGTCGGAAATTAAGAAAAAAGCGGTAGACTATTGTGCTATGCAGGCCGATAGCGGTAGCTCCGTCATGGTTAAAGATTTTTCTGATTATGTCAGTGAAGCGGTTGAAGAAGATTTTTACCGTCATATTCAAAATGAAAACTATGAATTGACTCCGGAAGTTACACCGGATCGTTTGACCTTGCGCAAGTATAATAAATTCAGCGGTCGGGCAGGGAACTTAAGTATCTCTTTTGCTTCCGATATGTTAAACGATAATATTCACTATAATAGCGACAGCGATACCTTAACCATTGAGAATATCCCCAAATCACTACGTGCTCAACTATTAGCCTATTTTGAAAAGCAACAGCAGGAAAACTAGATCGTGACCACTAAAATCCTTAATAAAGAAGAAATTTTACGTTTAAATGGTTTGCTTGATGAAACGTTGCAACAGGCTGATAAGGAGCAATTGATTGCTTGCGTGCGCCTATTAGGGACTTCGGTAGCCAGTTTGAAAATCAAGTACCAGGCTGATGATGAGGCCATGCCACAGGTTTTAAAAGAGTTTGTTGATGAGTTGCAGAACGATTCCATCTCCGATGAGTTGGCTGGGGTAATGGCTAAATCGATTATTGAATGTGCTACCGCCATTGCCGTGGCAAAAAAAGCGGTCAGGGAATAAAAAAACCCGCTAACAAAAGCGGGTTTTTCTTTTTTTATGGAAAGAATGGATTAGGCACTTTGTCTATGCCAACTATTTAACTTCTGCTCTGCTCTCTTAGTTAATTGCACACATTCGTTGACGTGCGCCTCCCAACTATCTCTACTTTTATACTTGTCATCTGGAAACTGAAAGTCTTCTCTTAAGTCATTTTCTTCGGCAACATAACCATCGGTATCAGCAAGTGCTTTAATATCATTGGCAAACATATCGAGCTTAGAATAATGAAACATATAGGTATCCTTTTGTTTAAAGTCATTGACAATTTGACCTGGAACTATCAGTTAACCACTTTTAGCATATCGTTTTTCCTCTTCCATTTTTCCATAAAATTTTTCCAATTTCCAAGTCATTAAATCCAGGCGCAAAGATTTTGATTGTGCAAGTGCACATAGCTAGTATGTCGCGAGGAATTTATATTGAGTTGTGAGGTAAAAGCTAAAATTACTTGGTCGTTCATTTATTATATTGTTCTGATAGTTCGAGGATAATAATAGGGAATGGAATTTCCACCCCTAACTAAGGTTAGTACGCTGAGAAAAAAAGTCAATCATTTTTTTAAAAATTTCTTTAGAAATTTTCTATAATTTCTCCCTGTTTAAATGCAAGGCATTGATTAGGCTTGAAATTATTCCATTTCTCATTAGTGGTTAAGGGTTGTGTGGCAATAACTGCAACACGATCTTGATGGGTAGTCACTTCACTAAAGTTGATCTCTATATCCAGAACTTTTAGTTGGGCATTATTAAACTAGAAAAAGTCAATTTCCGCTTCGGTACTGTCATCGGTTGTTTCAAACTTATGTTTTTCTTCCACCAGTTTACTAATGATTTGAATTAATTCACGGCTGGAATGTTCGGCAATGGTGTAATTTTCGATTAACTTTTCTGCCAGAGCTAGATCGTGTTTCCAGTCCTTCTCGAGAATACTCAGCACTTCATGGACCATGCTATGGATATGTTGATGTGGGTCTTCTACGAGGCGATAAGAGGGTAAATGACTGAATAATCGATCTCCCATTCCGCTCTCATACCATTGACCAAAACGGCAGGTATGGTGATCGACTTTGACCGCTTTCCATTCGTCAGAATTTTTACCCGTATCAGAGGCCCGATAAGCATTTTGCATAAAGATCATATGATCGACTTTAATCAGCGAAGCGTTGCTAATGACTTCGGCGTAGGTAACCGATTCATGAGTTTTAGTGGCAATTTCTGAGAAACGGGTAAAGCTGTCATGGAATTGTTGAATAGTGCTTTCTGAATCATTGACTAGTGTACTCACGGCTTCGGCATTGGTTACTAAATTTTTTGTTGCTAAACCGAAACTATCGATAATCTTATTGATGTTAGTCGTGGCTTCTTTAGTGTCCTGAGCCAATTTCCGAACTTCGTCGGCTACCACGGCAAAGCCCCTACCTTGTTCACCAGCTCTAGCTGCTTCAATGGCAGCGTTAAGAGCTAATAGGTTGGTTTGATCGGCGATTGAGGTAATTTGCCCCAATACATCAAATATTTCCTGGCTCTGATCGCTCAACAATCGGGATGATTTCAACATTTTAGAATTCATTTCAACTAATGAGCTAAAGTTTCCGGAAACCATTGAAATGGACTCTTGTCCTTTTACCGATAAATCTACCGACTCACTGGAGATAGCTTCAACATCAGACATTTTGTGAGTAATCTCATCCAGATCGATCTGGCTTAAACGAAGGTTATCCAATAAAGCCTCGGTCTTAAGTTCTTCAATACGGGCCTTATATTTTTCAATCTGCTTATGTTCGAAAGCAATTTTCATTTCCTCCAGGGAATGGTTTACCTGGCGAATTATTTCCTGATAGGAAGGACTTAAACCGGAGCTGATAGCTTTACGATTAAACTCGCCTTTTTCGGCACATTTTATACAGCTACCTATCTCCTTAAATAAGGTTTCGGTATGATCCATGGCATTATTAAACTGCCAAGCCGTACCAGCTAATTCATGCCCCGCTTGTATATTGGAGATACGATAATCCAGGTCTCCGGCAGCAAAGGCTGCTACCATCTCTTTAAGCTGGGCTAACATTCCTTGCTCTTGATTAAAACTCCATCGGAACACCCCCAGCATTGCCAATACAAGCAGCATATAGATGATTGGACGCGGATCAAATGCACTGAAATAAAAATCTATAAGACTACCAATAATCATTACGAGTATGGCTATCTTAAAAATTATCGGTCGGTTAATATGCACGGGAAAACTCCTCGTAGTTTGTTCCTAGTTCGGCTAATTTCACCTCTAAAATTTTAGTCGAAGCGCTAATAGCTTCTTTCGTGCCAACACGTTTCTCCTCTGCTAACATTTCGGCATAAATTGATTGAATGCTATCAATTGCTTGCTGCGAGGGTTTGCGACGCACCGAATGATAACCTTTATTTTTGGACAAGCGAGGAGTGACATTGGCATACACCCAATAAAAGCCGCCATCTTTACGCATGTTTTTGACATAGCCAAAAAATTCATCGCCTTTTTGTATCGTTTGCCAAAGCATATGAAATACCGCTCTGGGCATATCCGGATGACGAATAATATTGTGTTGTTGCCCAATGAGTTCATGTTCGCTGTAACCTGAGATATTGATAAAAATTTCGTTACAATAGGTAATAATACCTTTGCTATCGGTTTTTGAAACAATAAAGTCTTCGCTATTTAATTTTTTTTCTACATTAGTTGGGGTGATTTTGGGTTTCATAAAAACACGCTATTTATATTTAACAAAATAAGGCCTTAAGGAACAGTTTCCATTTTCCATTAAGGATATCGGCAGATGTTGCTGCAACTTTAAATCTCGAAGTTAAAAGATATTTTTCAATTATAACGGCTTTGTTTCAAATACTACTATAGTGGAAGTGGGCTTGTTGTTAAAAATAGTGTTAGAATGAGGCCTTATCCAAGTATTTACAGGAAATTATTCGATTGTTAAACCGTCTTTTCAATAAATTACGCCCCGATTCCGAGTCACAACAAAAGAGCAGTTCTAATGCAGTACCAGAAAATCTGACTGCTGAATCTGATAGCCATCGTAAAAAACCACGAAAAAACAAATCTCAGCCAAAACGAAAGAAAAACAAAGAACAGGATAGCTGGAGTTTGGACGACTTTAAGGTGCCGGAAATAGAAGGTAAATCACGCTTTCATGATTTTAATTTACCGGAGTCGTTAATGCGGGCAATTCAGGAGGTGGGATTTGAATACTGTTCCCCAATTCAAGAGCAAATTTTGCCGCAAACCTTGCAGGGACGTGATGCGATTGGAAAAGCACAAACCGGTACCGGAAAAACAGCGGCTTTTTTAATTACCATAATTGATGATTTTTTACTTAATCCTCTGGAAGATAAACGGTATTTGGGAGAACCCCGAGCGATAATTCTTGCTCCTACCCGAGAACTGGTGATGCAGATTGCCGACGATGCACTCGATTTGTGTAAATACTCCGGGCTGCACGTGGCGAGTCTCTATGGCGGCATGGATTACGGTAAACAAAAGCAACGTCTGGAAAAAGATTTTATCGATATTGTGGTAGCAACTCCAGGTCGATTAATCGATTTTATGACCCGTAAGGATATCTATCTGGATCGCGTAGAATCATTGGTTCTGGATGAAGCTGATCGGATGTTGGATATGGGCTTTATCCCTCAGGTGAAACGGATAATTCGGGGTACACCGCATAAAGAAAATCGTCAGACTCAGTTTTTTAGTGCTACTTTTAATCAAGATATCATTAACCTGTCCAGTCAATGGACCAACGATCCGGTACAGATTGAAATAGAACCAGAACATGTTGCAACGGATACCGTGGAGCAAAAAGTATATTTGGTTTCCAGTGAAGAAAAATTCCGTATCCTGCTGAAAATTTTACGAAAAAGTGAAGTTAGTCGTGTCATTCTATTTGCTAATCGGCGTGACCAGGTGCAACATCTTTATCATCGGATTAGAAAAGCCGGGATCAATGCAGGAGTACTCTCGGGTGAAATTACCCAAAAGAAACGAGCAGCAACCTTGGAAGCTTTTAAGAATAATAAAATTGATGTCTTAGTAGCCACCGACGTAATGGGAAGAGGGATTCATGTGGATGGCGTGACTCACGTGATTAATTATAATTTGCCAGATAACCCGGATGACTATGTGCACCGTATTGGACGTACCGGACGGGCCGGAGCGAGCGGTACCGCCATTAGCCTGGCGTGTGAATTCGAAGCCTTCCAATTACCGGAACTGGAAAAACACTTAGGCTGTAAATTGCAGTGTGAGCAACCGAATATCTAAGCCAAATCGTTAGTTGTCTTTTCGACTGGTTTGCGTTTGACTATGAATGAACTTATAGCTTGTACTAAAGCTCCGCCAACAGCAGCCAGGATTACGATTGAGGCCAGGTTGAGTAACATATTGCTTTCTAATATCCCTAAATAGTACCAAACCAAAACGGATATCCCTCCCAAAATAATACCGACTACTAAGGCATGTTTAAAACCATCAGATTTAGCAAATTTAGCCGCCAGCATTCCGGAAAACACAGGTAATAACCAATACATAATATACATGACCATTGAGTAGGAATGTAAGCTGTGATGTTCATATTGAGGCGATAAAAAGAACCAGACAAACCAGAGGATGGGGTATGAGATGACGCCAATTAGAAGGGCTTTCCATTTCATGATAGATTAACTCGCGTAAATACAAAGTGGCGATTATAACGGAAAAAAGGCTGGATGTCCGTTACCATTTGTTAATAAAAATCATGCTGGATAAAGTCATCATTTGACCTTATTATTAATCTATAAATAGTTATTTGTATGGATAAAAGTCAATGAGAACAATGTTTTATTTTTTAGCAACTAATGCGGCGGTGATGCTGTTAGTCAGTGTTGTCTTTCAGGCGTTAGGATTACAAGGAACGCTGGCAGCTAATGGAGTGGACCTGAACTTACAGGCTGTTCTAGTGATGGCCCTGGTTATTGGTTTTAGCGGCTCGATCATTTCACTATTTATGTCGAAGTCTATGGCCAAAAAGGGTATGGGAGTTCAAATTATTGAACAACCAATGGATGGCACCCAGAAATGGTTGCTAGACATTGTCTATAGTCAGGCGGATCGAGCAGGTATCGGGCGACCGGAAGTCGGGATTTTTGATTCCCCCGAACCTAATGCATTTGCTACCGGTGCTAATCGTAATAATGCACTCGTCGCAGTGAGTACCGGTTTATTAAGAAGTATGACTCAGGACGAAGTCGAAGCGGTATTAGGGCACGAAGTGAGTCATGTTGCCAATGGCGATATGGTCACAATGGCTTTAATTCAAGGTGTGATTAATACCTTTGTGGTCTTCCTTTCCACTATTATTGGTCATATTGTCGATCGGGTGGTATTTAAAACCGAAAGGGGACACGGTCCCGCCTATTATGTCGTCAGCTTTTTGGCGCAAATGGTATTATCGGTGCTGGCCAGTGTTATTGCCATGTGGTTCTCTCGTCAGCGTGAATTTCGAGCTGATCGCGGTGGTGCAGAATTGGCGGGACGGGAAAAAATGATCGCCTCATTGCAACGTCTGCAACAGGTCCATGAACCTCAAGACTTGCCCGATCAAATGGCAGCATTCGGCATTGCCGGTGGCAAAAGTGGCGGACTTAAAGCCTTGTTTTTAACCCACCCTCCCTTAGAGCAGAGAATCCAGGCATTGCAGCAGATGAATAGTTAAATTACGTTTATGTTGGAACAACAATTACAGGATATGATTGCTAGGGATATTCCCCTAACTCGAGCCATGGGACTTCGAGTTAGGGAGATAAATCCTGATGGAATTATTCTTAGCGCACCGATTGAAAATAATGTTAATCATCAAAATACCGCCTTTGGAGGTAGTTTGTTTTCCCTGGCGGTATTGTCGGGCTGGTGCCTATTGCTAAACCTGCTCGATGAAAATGATCTAAGCGGGAATATTGTGATTCAGGATAGTGAAATAAAATATTTACAGCCGGTGGATAGTGAAATTATTGCGCAATGTAATATCGCCTTGCCAGAACAGATATCTCGTTTTCTTAAAATTTATCGACGTAAAGGATTGGCCAGAATCAATCTCCAAGCAAAAATTCTTTCCGCTGAAAACATTGCCGTGGAATTTAGCGGTAATTATGTTGTTAATAAAACCTAACCTTCAGGCCCTATAATATGACCCCAGCCATTAATGCAGCCAAAAGGGCCAAAATAGACTTTACCATTCATGAATATGAGCACGATGCCAAGCATGAATCATATGGTTTGGAAGCAGCCGAAAAATTGGGCGTCGATACCAATCGTGTGTTTAAAACTTTAGTTGTTCAATTCGACGAGAAATTACTTGCAGTCGGTGTCATACCGGTGAATTCTCAATTGAGTATGAAACAGATGGCTAAAGCTTTAGGTGTGAAAAAGGCTAAGATGGCTGAACCGCAAGAAGTGGAAAAGAGCACCGGATATGTGCTTGGTGGAGTTAGTCCGCTGGGACAGAAAAAAAAACTGAAAACCGTTATCGATACATCGGCGCTCGAGTTTCAGACTATGTTCGTCAGTGCCGGAAGACGAGGACTGGAAATTGAGATGAAGCCTAATGATCTTGTCTCACTAACTAATGGCTTGTTTTCAGATTTGGTAATTTAGGCAAACACGATAAACTATTTGTTTATCTAGCCTAGTCATACAATATGATTAAAAAATAAATATAATACTCGAAATCAATCATACACTTATTTTCCTTTAATTGATTAAAGGAAATACTCTCTCAGGCCGTTTTTTTGGCCATGCCGACCTGTACTAGCTACCGATAATAACTTTATTTGATTATAGCGATAAATATTCAAGCATCTAATTTGGGGGAATTGACAGAAATGAACATTCGTTCTATTATTGTGCTCCCATCGATATAAACCTTAATGAGAACTCAATGTCGGATTTCAAATTAAACGTTAATAATATTGATCCGCATCTATTTTCGGGAATGAAAATTGGTTTGGAAAAAGAAGCTCTTCGAGTCGAGCAAGCTGGATATATTTCACGTCAGGAACATCCCCGCAGTCTAGGAGCGCCATTAACTCATCCTTATATTACTACCGACTATGCAGAAGCATTATTGGAGTTAGTTACCCCTCCAAGGAACAGTAGTGCCAAGGTTTTGGAACATTTAGAATTTACCCAGAGTTATGTTTATCGTCATTTAGGCCATGAAATGCTTTGGACGACAAGTATGCCATGTGCTTTGGAAAGTGAGGATGATATAAAATTAGCCCAATACGGTCACTCCAATATGGGGCAACTAAAACATATATATCGCCGTGGATTGGGACATCGTTATGGAAAATTGATGCAAATTATTGCCGGCATTCATTTTAACTTTTCCTTTTCCCTGCCACTTTGGCAAAACCTACACGGATGCAGTCGTTCAGCAAAAACATTGCGTCAGTTTAGGGATCAAAGCTACATGGATACGATAAGAAATATTCAACGTTATGGCTGGCTAATTATTTATCTATTTGGAGCATCTCCGGCGATAAGTAAAAGTTTTCTGGGAGGAGTTCCCGGGAGTCTAAAAAAATTGGATTTTGATAGTTTTTTTGAACCTTATGCCACTTCCTTACGGATGGGAGATATTGGTTATACCAATAGTAAGGAAGGTAAGTCTGGATTTCGGATCAGCTATTCTAATATCCAAGAGTATCTATCCAGTATGCGTCGTGCCATAACCACACCATGTTCGGAATATGAAAAACTTGGTGTTTATAAAAAAGGTGAATATCAACAGCTTAATTGCAATATTTTGCAGATAGAAAATGAACATTATAGTAGTGTTCGACCAAAACAATTATTACAGGGATTGGAAAAACCGGTGGATGCTCTACAGGATAGAGGTATTGAGTATATAGAGTTGCGCTCATTGGATATTAATCCATATTTTCCCAGTGGGATTAATTTACAACAGATGAACTTTTTAGAAGTTTTTATGAATTTCTGTCTACTGAATAATAGTGCTGATATTTCCTTGCAAGAGCAGCATGAGATTAACCTTAATCAATCTATAGTTGCTCATCGAGGACGTAAACCGGGACTCAAACTTCAACGTCAGGGTCAAGTCTTGTCATTAAAAGAGTGGGGAAAACAGATATTCGAATCCCTGCAAGTTGTGGCTGAGCAATTGGATCTAGCCTTCGCGTGTCAGCGCTATAGTAATGCTGTAAAACAACAGTTGAAAGTCGTTGAAGATCCTAATCTAACTCCCTCGGCAAAAATTTTGATGGAAATGCTAGAAAAAAAGGAAAGTTTTATGGCGTTTTCCTTGCGAAAATCGCAACAGCACCGTGAATACTTTTTAAATCTGGAGTTAGCGGAAAAAAATAAAGCTTATCTTTCTCAAATAGCTAAGGAAAGTATAAGAAAGCAGACGATTGAAGAGAAAGACAGTCAAAGTTTTCGTGAATTTTTAGAGCAGTATTTGGGGAATGATGACGACAACGCCTTTGATTGTAAAGAAAATGTTGATAAACGATTCGCTTGTCTTTAACTTAAAAAAGTTAAATTGTTTCAAAAAACCCTAAGAATATCGAGAAAAAGCACATTATGAGATAAAATAAAAATAATCAGTATTTTCAACAGTCGAATTACCAACGCCCAGGGGCTAAACGTTGCGATTATTCCAAATTCTTGGGTTTACCTTTTTTTTATGTGGCTATGTGTTGGCACAGACTTCCGATTTGGAAAAGGTAAAATTACAACTGCAGTGGAAGTATCAGTTTCAGTTTGCCGGTTTTATCGTAGCTAAAGAACTTGGCTATTATCAAGAAGTCGGCTTAGATGTGGATATTATCGAGTATGACAATAGTCGTATTATTGCAGATCTTGAAAGCGGCCAGATCGACTTTGGCATCAATAATAGTATACTCTCCTATCAGCAACAAAAACTCAATCAAGTTACTCTTTTGGCAACTTATTTTCAACGATCGCCATTAGTAATCATTACTCAGCCGGAAATCAAATCGGTTCTGGATTTAAGCGCTAAGAAAATTATGATGAGTAAAAATAATCGTCATAATAGCTCATTGTCCATCTTATTAGATTACTTCAATATCAATGAGAACAACACTACCTTTTTAGATCCCTCGTTTAATCTTCAGGACTTTATTGATAAGCGAGTCGATGCGATTACCGCTTTTCGTTCTAATGAATTATATGAATTGAATAAAAAACAAATTCCCTACAATATTATTGATCCGGTTGAACATGGTTTTTCTACCAATGCCATTAACCTTTTTGCTTCGCATACTAAGGTTAAAAACAAGCCGCAACAAGTGAAGGCTTTTTTGGCTGCCAGTAAAAAAGGATGGCAGTATGCACTAGCTAATATCGAAGTGGTAGCCAAATTGATCCACGATAGGTATCAGCCTAATAAAACGGTTGAACATCTGATCTATGAAGGAAGAGTGACCAAAGATTTAATGTTAACCGGCCTGTATGAAATTGGTGAAATTAATAAAGAATTTGTCTTAAAAACCTTTAAGCAATTAAAACGATCGGGAAAGATTGCCTCTGATGAAAGTGCTAAGCGGTTGTTTTATCAATACGCTGATATTGAGTCAGAAGATAAGGTTAATCTTGAGTTAAGCTCAGAAGAAATAGCCTGGTTGAACAATAACCGACTTGTAAGTTATGCCGGTCATAAGGATTGGTTACCCTATGAAAGCTTTATGGCCGATGGTAATCATGTAGGAATAGTTGCCGAGTATCTTAAACATATTGAGCAAGTTAGCGGACTAAAATTTAAAATTTCACCGTCGAATAGCCAGACCGGAACAACTGAATATAAGACTAATAAGGGTACGATGGTTGTTTCAGGTAATATGACCAATGGACGTCTTAAAAAACAATATTATCCGGTAACCATTTTTAGCCATAGTCCGGTGGTAATTGTTATGCAATACAATCACAACTATGTCGAAAGCCTTAACGATCTAGCAGAGCAAAAAATTGCTATCGTAAACGGTCGCGGTTATAACTCTGAATTGATAGATTTCTATCCAAAAGTAAACTTTATCGAAGTAGATAATATTCGTGACGCTTTGGAAGGTGTTGCTGCTCATAAATATGATGCTTTGTTGGCAACAATGGCAGAGGCCAGCTATAACATCGCCGATATGAACTTAAATAATATTAAGATAGTTGGCAAGACACCTATAGGCAGTAATTTAACCTTTTTTGTATCTCAAACTGCCCCGCAATTACATAGCATTATTAATAAGGCGCTTACCGCAATTCACTCGGATAAAAAACGGGAAATCAATGATAAATGGTCCGGTAATGCCTATATTGAGATTGTTGATTATCGCTTAGTAAGCACTATCACGGTGTTTTCTTTGCTAATTATTGCCTTAATGTTGTTCTGGATGTTCAAGCTTAAACAAGAGGTTCGAAAAAGGAAAAAGACCGAAATTCAATTGCAGCAGAGCAATCAAAAATTGCTTGGATTATATGAGCTGTCTCCTTTAGGAATTGCTTTGACCGATATGCAGGGGCATTATTTGGAGTTTAATGACGCGTTTCTAAAAATCTGTGGCTATCCGGCTGAAGAGTTAAAAAAACTCGATTACTGGCTCTTAACACCTAAAAAATATGAGTCGAATGAAGAGCAACAACTATTATCTTTGAATACCACCGGTTTCTATGGACCCTATGAAAAAGAATATCGGCAAAAAGACGGTACCATGATTCCTATAAATCTTAATGGGATGCTGATAAGCGATTCATCGGGAAATCGATATATTTGGTCTATAGTAGAAGATATTTCGGAACGAAAAAAAACCGAACAGGCCATTTTGCGTTCCAACCAATTACTTGAATCGGAAAAGCAAAGAGCCGATCATATGGCCCAAGAAGCACAAGCTGCCAGTCAAGCAAAAAGTCAATTTTTGGCCAATATGAGTCATGAAATTCGTACTCCAATGAATGGTATTATCGGCTTGGGACAATTACTACACGATACTGAACTTAATAGTGAGCAGAAAGAACTGTTGGAAACCATGACCTTATCAGGTGAAACGTTACTCAAGGTTCTCAACGATATACTCGATTACTCTAAAATTGAGGCCGGAAAGCTTGAAATTGATAATCGCCCCTTTGATTTAATTTATTTGATTGATAGTGTGATTCAATTACTATCACCCAATGCTCTGCAAAAACATTTAACGATCCAAAAATCGCTACCTGTATCGGAGTTATTTATTATTGGAGACCCAATACGCATAACTCAGGTTTTAACTAACTTACTTTCCAATGCGATAAAATTTACCGAATCGGGTTTTGTAAAAATTAAATTACAGATTGATTCCAGGACTAAACAGGAAACAACTTTTAGCCTGTCGGTTATCGATACGGGCATTGGAATTGAAGATGAAAAACTAAAGGAAATTTTTAATGAGTTTACTCAGGCTGATCTATCCACCACTCGAAAGTATGGAGGAACCGGTTTAGGACTATCCATCTCTAAAAAATTATTGGAAAAGATGGGAGGAACTATTTCCGCGCATAGTGAAGTAGGTAAAGGAGCAATCTTTAGAATCCGACTAAGCCTAGATAGCGCGGATGGAAGCGTACAATTACAAACGGATAATAATACTCATGAGCTAGATGAGACGTTTGATTTAAAGGTACTCTTGGTTGAAGATGACGGAGTCAATCAAATGGTGGCCGCTAAACTACTGAAGAAAATTGGTTGTAGTGTAACAATTGCCAATCATGGTCAGGAAGCCATCGATATTTTCCAGACAAAACAATTTGATTTAATCCTAATGGATATGCAGATGCCGATTATGGATGGTGTTCGAGCGACTAAAATAATTCGGGTAAAAGATCCTGATATTTTTATTTGTGCTATGACGGCAAATGTTATGGATGAAGATATTAAACGCTGTTTAGATGCCGGTATGAATGACCATATCGGCAAGCCGATTAAGATTGAAATAATAAAAAGTAAGTTTAAACAATGGGCATTGTGATTATTGGGTTTTAGCATTTTTTTATTGTCGCCGAAAAAAAAGTATCGGTGCAGATATTCCGCAAATCGAGGGGCGACTAATTAAAAAGAAACTACACAAGTATATTCTGCGGGGTAAAACATCAATATACTTGTATAGTTAAAGGCAAAAGTGGGGGTATTACCTCAGCCTCTAAATTGGGATGGAGTCCCATCCAAACCTGCTTTTATCCGCTTTTTCCTGCTAGGTAGGAGAATCATGGGATAACGGCAGTAGTAACGTTTTCCAGCTATTTAAGATGTTCGCTATGAAAACGCAGATGCTCACCGATAAAAGTGGCGATAAAGTGATAGCTATGGTCGTAATCGTCCTGCATTCGCAACGTAATGGGGAAACCTTGCTCATCACAGGCTTTTTGGAAGTTTTGCGGATAAAGTTGTTCGGCTAAAAATTCGTCACCGGTTCCATGGTCAATTAACGTAGGTAAGCTTGTAGCCCCTGCCTTAACCAGCTCGGTAGCATCGTATTCTTTCCAATTTTCTTGATTACTACCTAAGTAATGACTAAAGCAGCCTTCACCCCAACCGCATACCATAGGATTGCATATGGGAGAAAATGCAGAGACAGAACGAAACATACCGGGATTTTTCAGGGCACAGATCAACGCGCCATGACCACCCATGGAATGGCCGCTAATGGAACGTAATCCGGGGATAATCGGAAGTTCGGCTTCAATCAATTGCGGCAGCTCTTTGGTCACGTAATCATACATATGGTAGTGCTCGGACCAGGGAGTCTGGGTTGCATTCACATAAAATCCAGCTCCTTTGCCTAAATCATAACGCTCCGCTTCATCCGGAACATTATCACCACGAGGGGAAGTGTCAGGCATAATTAAGGCCAAACCTAATTCGGCGGCATAACGTTGTGCTCCGGCTTTAACCCTGACATTGTCATCAGTGCAGGTTAAACCGGATAACCAATAAACTGCTGGTACTTTTTCATGTTCTGCTTGCGATGGTAAATAGACCGAAAAGGTCATCGTACAATTACAGCTGGACGATTGGTGTTCGTAACGATTCAACCAACCACCAAATTCTTTAATACTTTCAATTTTTTTCATTAACAGGTCCTGAACGTTTTTTAACTCAATTTTTCACCCAAGGTCCTTGGATTTTTCCCATGCATTCCTCACCGAAATTCCTATTGGTGACTTTGGCGTGAAAACCCCGACGAACTGCTAAATTAGAAAATAATCACCGACCGAATGCTCTCACCTTTGTGCATTAAATCAAAGGCGCGATTTATATCTTCCAAAGGCATGGTATGGGTTACCATGGAATCCAGCTCGATCTCTCCGTTCATATAACGGTCGACATAGCCGGGAAGTTCAGTACGTCCTTTTACACCACCGAAAGCACTTCCTTTCCAGGTACGACCGGTAACCAATTGGAAGGGACGGGTGCTAATCTCCTGACCTGCTCCTGCGACACCGATGATGGTCGAAACTCCCCAACCCATATGACAGCATTCCAAGGCTTCGCGCATGACGTGGACATTTCCGATACATTCAAATGAATAGTCGACACCACCATTGGTCATTTCTACGATTGCTTCGGTTACTGTGCCCGGCAATTCTTTTGGATTAATAAAGTCGGTTGCGCCCAAAGCTTTGGCTATTTCAAACTTATCGGGGTTAATATCAATAGCGATTATTCGACCGGCTTTAGCCATTACTGCACCTTGAATACAAGAAAGACCGATACCTCCCATGCCGAATACGGCAACGGTTGATCCTGGTTCAACTTTAGCGGTATTTAAAACAGCACCGATACCCGTCGTAACGCCACAACCTAATAAACATACTTTATCCAAAGGGGCTGCTTTATTTACCTTCGCCAATGCGATTTCCGGGACAACCGTATACTCTGAAAAAGTGGAACATCCCATATAGTGATAAATGGCTTTACCATTTTGTGAAAAGCGACGAGTATTGTCAGGCATATAACCGGTCCATAGAGTCGGCGCAATGGTTTGACATAGATTACTCTTGGTGGACTGACAATGCTCGCAATGACCGCACTCGGGAATATATAAAGGAATGACATGATCGCCCACTTCCAGAGATTTTACTCCAGGGCCTAATTCAACGACTTCACATCCGCCTTCATGACCTAATATGCAAGGGAAAGCGCCTTCCGGATCATCCCCGGACAAAGTAAACGCGTCGGTATGGCAAACTCCTGAAGCATGAACTTTAAGGAGTACTTCACCTTCCTTTGGTCCTTCGACATCCACTTCTTCAATAGATAGTGGTTGTTTGGGAGCCCATGCAACTGCTGCTTTTGATTTCATATGATTTTCCTTTGTAAGTGTAATTCTGTGTGTTCTTTTTTTTGCAAATAATAGAATGAATGTTCATTGTTGTCAATGGAAAGATAATCTAAAATATTATTTATACTATTTAGGTTAAAGCCTATAGAGCGCTCCAGATAAGCCAGGCTATAAGTAAAACCAAATCCTAAAGGTATTGGATGAATTTTGAGCAATTAACCTTTAAGTTTGGCCTTGGATTCGACTTAAACCAGCTTGAAGGGAGAATGGTTGGCTTAAATCGATAACATGGTTATCTGGAGCATTTTATAGACTCTATATGGAAAATCACCATTGGAATCGGAGAATACGCCTTCCAAGACTAAAAATTCCTCCCCTCCATCATGCTGGTGAGCCTTAAAATAACTATCCGGAGTAAATTTAACCACGGTGGTCAACTGCGGATTGCTTGTACTGATCAATTCCAAGCGTTTACGCCAGACATTTGGCATGGGGGAATCTTCCCAATCCATCTGTTCCGTATTGACTGTTACAACTTGAGTAAAGTCGCTATTAAGTGCGGCCTCTTGGTCGTCATTGTCAAAGGCCGCAGTACTTTTGCTGCTATTCATGAACTACTCGGACAAAAGGGATTTAACAACTTTGGTCACATGGCTATACGGCATACCATAGGGAACAATCGTGTCCAACTGGCCGTTGTCATTGATCACAAAGATATTGGCACTATGTTGAACATGATAATCTTCCCCCATCATTTTCATGGCCTTGTAGCTAACTTTATATTGCTTGGTTACCTGATCGATTTCATCTTTACTTCCCGTTAAACCAATTAAGTTAGAACGAAATGGTTTTAGATAAGTATTGATACGATTGACTGAGTCACGTTCCGGATCGACGCTGACAAATACAGCCTGAACCTTATCCGCATCATCACCCAGCTGTTTTAAAGTAGATACCATTTTGGACAATTCAGTAGGACAGACCTCGGGACAAGAGGTATAGCCAAAAAACATCATTACTACTTTTCCGCGCAACTGTTTTAGATTAAACGGTTGATTGTGTTGATCGGTGAGTTGAAAATCTCCACCGAAGCTGAACTTACTTTGGCTGGGAAGTGAAGCCATAACGAATTGACTGAACAGTAATGCAATTATTAAAATTATTTTTTTCATTTATTTTACCTCCACATGGGTTCCGCGTATCCAACTGGGATCATCCGAACCGGAATCTCCGATAGGTGCGGCAAAAGAATCAAGAACGATTTGGTTGACATTTTCGCCGGTCAGCGATTGCATAAAAGCGACCAGATCATCCATTTCCTGATTGGTTAAATTTAAAGGTTTAATTAAGGGGTCGAGAGTTACATTAGGAATGCCTCCCTGATTATAAAATTCTACGACGTCTTTTAGATTCTGGAAGAATCCGTCATGGAAATAGGGGGCGGACAAAGTGATATTGCGCAAAGAAGGTGTGCGATATTTCCATCGATCATGAGGATTTTGCGTTACTTCATAACGTCCCAAATCGGGAGCAACCGGTGCACTAACTTTTTCAATTACCTCCTGGCTAACTTCCCGGAATAACCCGGGAGCGACCTGAACTTTAGTGGTTTTCGGTTTTATGCCCATACTCTGGCGATAACCATGGCCGGTATTGTGTAGCATATTATCGGTAAATAAGGCAGAGTTGGGACCGATACTATGGCAGGTGGCACATCCGGCCTTAGCTGTAAATAGTTTAAAGCCCTTTATGGCATTTTCCGACAGTGCGTTTTTCTGTTTACCATAATACCAACGATCAAAGGGTGAATTAGCCGAATTCAAGGTTCTTTGATATGCCGCCAATGCCATTCCCACCGTACTCATGGTGGGACCTTTACCGTTAAATATCTGTTCAAACAGACCTTGGTAATCCGGGATTTTGCGAATTTTCGATAATACTGCGCCGATGGAAGCATTACCCATCTCATTGCTAGCCAATAATGGTCCCCAGATCTGCTGTTCCAGATTTTCCTCACGACCATCGTGAAATAATGATGTGGCATAAGCGACGTTATAGACAGTCGGAGTATTACGGCGTCCGGAACGACCTTCGACACCCACTGCCGTGGACACTTCGTTGCTGGAAAAACCTTGTTCGGGAACATGGCACATGGCACAGGAGAAAGTGTCGTTAAAGGATAAGCGGCGGTCAAAAAAGAGCTTTCTACCTAAAGCAACTTTCCCCTCAGTCATAGGATTATTAGTCGGTACAGGCACTTTAGGAAGACCCAGCGGTGGATTCTGCACAAATGCCATTAGATTAGTTTCGATTCCACTGCGTTTTTCCACGGCTTTGGCATTGGTGACATAGTTACTGGATTCATAACCACGCTTATCGTCACCGGGTACGGATAAATGTGAGCCGGAGCTAATATTTACGTTGGCCTGCGTAATGCCGCATAATAGTGAACCGAGCAAGGCGGAATATAGAACTGTTGTTTTTGTCTTCATTGTTGCATGCCTATATCTTGGTGAAGTTTTTGCTCGTGAATCCAACTGGGATCCTGTTCGGTAATATCCCCCACGGGAGCTGCAAACGCATCGGAAACCAGAGTATTCACATTATGTCCGGTTAGGGTTTGCATAAAGCTGATTAGAGCTCTTTTTTCGTCGTTGCTTAAGCCTAATGGTTTAATTCGTGGATCGAGTAGTTCGTTTGGTACACCGCCTTGATTGTAAAAATCCACTACCTCTTCCAGGGTGGCCATGGAACCATCATGAAAATAAGGACTGGTTAATGTCACATTTCTTAGCGTCGGTGTTTTGTATTTCCAACGGTCATAAGGATTTTGAGTTACCTCGTAAAGCCCCAGGTCGGCTGGTGGTTTAGCGGCAACTTCGTCGATAATACTGGTATCCACATCCTGATAAACACCTGGCGCCAGGTAAATCCGTTGTTTCTCGGGACGGATATTCATGCTTTTGGCGTAGCCATGTCCGGTATTGTGTAATTGATTATCGCTAAACAAGGCATGTTCTTCTCCGATAGAGTGACAAGAGCTGCATCCGGCTTTGCCGCTAAACAATTTAAAGCCCTGTTGCGCTTGTTGAGAGATAGCGTCATTTTGTTTACCGTAATACCAGCGATCAAAGGCGGAATTGCCGGATACCAGGGTACGTTGATAGGATGCCAGGGCCATTCCGACGGTCTCCATACCGGGACCATGGCCATTAAAAACGGCCTCAAAGCGGTTTTTGTAATCGGGAATTTTACGAATTTTACTGATGACCGCTCCGACGGAAGCATTTCCCATTTCATTATGGGCCAGTAGCGGTCCCCAAACTTGCTGTTCCAGGTTTTCTTCACGCCCGTCATGAAATAGGTTTTCGGCATAGGCTACATTATATATAGACGGGCTATTGCGTCGTACGGTACGTCCTTCCACTCCTACCGCCATAGCCATTTCGTTATTGCTAAAGCCTTGTTGGGGTATGTGGCACATGGCACAGGAAAAGGTGTCGTTAAAGGATAAACGGCGATCAAAAAAGAGTTTTCGACCCAATTCTATTTTGGCACGGCTAATCGGATTGTCGGCAGGGATTTTGACTTTGGGAAGACCCAATTGCGGTGTGTTCAATATCGCTAAAAGATCAGCCGGCTTTCCCTGGCCAATGCCAACGGCTTTGGTATTACTATTATATTCATGGCTTTGGTAGTTTTGTTTATTGCTATTGGCAACAGAATAGTCACTACTCAATTCTTTTGTGTTATTAGCAACCTCGCTTCGCGGTGCTTGTTCATGGACGAGTAGGGTACGCAAATCATTAAGTAACGAATCGGCGTGTAAAAAAGAAGCGCTATAAATATTACGAACCTGCTTATCAGGATCGATTAAAAACACTCGCAGGATATGACTAAACTTATTGCTGGTTTTGCCATCAACAATTTCTTGTTGGATAGATTGATCATAAGATTTCAGAATTGGCTGCAGGGCTTTTTGAGAGTCTGTGGTTAAAAATTTCCACTCGCCGACATTTCCTGCATATTTAAAATTATTACCATAAAGTCGCATTTTTTCCGGTGTATCATTTTCCGGATCAAAGCTTAGGCTGATTAGCATAAATCGCTCGGCCAGAATAGGATCGGATTTCATGGCGGTCTTTAGTTGGTGAAATACGTAAGCGGTTAACGGACAGCCGTTAATATCGTCGCAATTGCTATAGATAAATCCCATTAATACGTATTTATTAGCGAACTCTTGGTATAAGCGACTGCTTTTTCCTGTGCTGGTCAATACTGTTCCATCACCGGCAGTTTTAAAAATCGGCAATTTATAGGAACCAGGTTCAGGCAGATCATATTCCAGAGCAGCATAACCCGGTGCTAGCGGGATATCTTCTTGCTCTATCGAATTAGCAATTGAATACGAACAAGCCGTAATTAGTGAAGCGTATAGTAGAGCTTTGCCATTTCGCTTCAATGAAGTTGGCATCAATGAAGATAGCATAGTATATTCTCCCGGAATTATGCTCGTTAATAGGTCGGGACATATCTGTGTCATCCGCACAGGTATATCCCTAATGAAATTAACGGGAAGGGGAGGCCCCTTCCAACTCATAGACTTATTGAGTTAATAAGCTTTTAGCGACGATCTCCTCACCCAAAGTTGGTTGCGGAGATTTGGAAGCCATGTTGTATAACGAATAAGCACCAAAACGCATTTGGTGAGCACGTCCCAGTTTTTCTTTTAAGAAATCGATATTCATGGTTTCGGTAAGTTCCTTACCGTCCCAGGTATATCCTTTAAAGAACTGCTCGCCAGCATCACCTTTCTTGTCCCAATTGGCCAATAATGAGGTGGTAAAATAGATACGTTTATTGTCCCAACTACTGGAGGCCATATTGACCTGTTTGCCAATCTTTTTCTCATAAACCTGCTTAGGATTAAATGGGTCAGAGAAGTCGAACAAACGTGTTTTACCATCCATAAAAGTTTGCACCCACATGGCTTGGTCATCGGAACGGATGGAGATGTCAACAGGTAGTGGAACTGAGGCTGGGTCACCGATATCGGCAACTGCTTTAGCCTGCCATTCATTGTTCTCGTCTTCAAAGATCAGGTAAATCTGTGAGGTTAAAGCCGTGGTGGTGACACACCAATTGTTTTCCGATTTCCAGGCACAGCGGATTTCCAAAGGTGCTCCCGGTACGTCAAGGACTTTCTTAGGCTTTTTACTATGCAGATCCCATAATACTACCGTATTACCGAAACGCTTCATCGCTTCTTTATCCTGCAACATCTTACCGAAGTCCATCATATAGTTTGACCAACCGGTAAAGGAGGAGGTAATCATCAGGTTTTTGCGTGGTAAGGCACGCACATCATAGTTATAACCATCGGCGTATTTACCGCTTTTGCTTGCTCCGTTTAGGTTTTCATCGGTTGGCATCCAATGGGTTGCGATATATTTACCTTCATTGGTGTATTCAACCAGCGCAGAACGTCCGCCGTGATCCTGGTTATTGGATAGAGCTGTGATCATGATACGGCCTGGTAAGGCATAGGTGGTATGTGGGCCCACAGCACCTCCACTTTTTTCTACGAAGTCGGTAATAACCTTGTGCAATTTAGGTTTGGCAGGATCAGTATGGACATCAAAGATAAAGAGTTTATTGGTGTCTAAAGCACCGGCCCATAGGTATTTGCGGTCATCGGTAAATCCGGAATGATGTGCTTCGTTGCGACCGCCGACAGATAAGGCGTTTATGACCTTACCATAGGTGGCAGAAGAAGGGTTAACATCGACGGTTACCAGTTTATCCTGGCCGTCACCAATCCCTTCCATACCAAGAGTCCAGACGTAAACAAAATCTTCCTGTCCGGTGATCTTTGCCATGTAGGGAGATTGACAAGTTTCATCGGCAGCAAGGTTACCGCTTAACCCCATCATACCAAAACTGCATGCTACCGCAGCAGATAAAATTCCAGCCTTTAATTGTTTTTTCAATTTAGTGTTCATGTTTTTTTCCTTTGGTGTGCAATGTTCTATTTTGCAACCACTTTGAATCTCCTCGTTTTTATCAAACCTACCTGCGGTACTTTCGATAGTTACGTTGAAATTGAAGTCGTTGCTTTACATGGGAAATGAATGTTCATTTCTCCTGTGAGGTAAAAATTTTTCCTCAAATTCTTTGTTGCCGGTTATTGATAGGTGAAACCTATCCCCTTTATTTAGTATGGTTATTGATAAGGGAGCCGTTTATAATTTTTATGCCTTTTATTTATAGAATGAATGTTCATTGTTGTCAATATTAAATTTGAATTTAGCGGTAAAAAAGTGAAATGAATGTTCATTTTTATTTATTTTTATGCTATTTTTTGTATAATGCAAGCCTTTAAAGAATTAATTTTGACATGCATCATCATGCAGTGAACGCTTATTTGAGTATTTTATTTGGCAATAGAGATGCTAAAATTGTTGAAAAAATAATACTGAAGTGGACTACTGTATAGTCGGATACAACTAATAAAACCGTGTTTCACTTATGGATAGCGTATATAGGTCTTACACAACGGAGTAAAAAATGCCATATTTAAATAAATTAGCCCCCGTCCCAGAACCTATGGATTGTCGGATTTTAACAGCCGGCTTGGAGCTGTTTGTTGAAAATGGCTATCACAACGTTTCCGTTCACGATGTCCAAAAAAAAGCCAATGTCAGTATCGGCTCTATATATAAACATTTTGGTGGAAAAGAAGGTATTGCTAAACGTCTTTATTATCATTTGCTTAATGAAATGGATGAACTGATTGACGATGGCGTTAAAAATCAAGTAACAACCAAAGATAAGTGTGAAGAAATTATCCGCTTAATGTTTCAATATACCGAATCGCATCGAACTATTATCGCTTTTGTTTTTCAGCCCAACCATCGTGAATTTTTGCCTGAAGAGCCGCCTATCTGTAGCTCATCACCGTTTCAACGCATGCGTGATATTGTACGCGAAGGAATGGATATTGGAGAAATCCGAGAAATGACGACAGAAGTGGCCGCGTCGGCTATTTTTGGTGTTGCCATTCGCATGGTTCAACTGCGCCTGGATGGTATCGTCAGTAAACCCTTACCGGGTTATTTGGATGAAGTGTTTGATGCTGCCTGGAATGGCATATTAATTGATAAGACTATTGATAACAGCAATGAAACTAGCAATGAAAATAGTACTGATAAACAAACTTCTATTGAAGCAGTAAGAGCGGCGGGCTAATTTTATATCAATTTATTCTCGTCAATAATAACTGCTACTTTGATTGAGAATTTCTAAAGTTAAATTGATTCAGGTCGATAGCTAGTCAATAGTGAGATAAAACATAATTAAGTAAATTGTTATTATAATCCTAGAAAAGCCTGTTCCCATTTAATATGCTCTTCTAAGTATTAATTGGGGTACTTAGGTGAGCCTTGCAACAAAGTTAACTAAATTTCTCTATAACTTTGCTTCTCCTCCCACTTAGTGATAGTAACTATTTGCTCGAAAGAGGAAAAAAATATGTCATTCGCGGATCGCGGTTTAAATTTTAAATTAGCAATTATAGTCTTTGCCATTGGCCTGATTGGTTCCGTTGCCTTAGGTTTTTATACCCAGTATAGCGCACTCGGTGAAGTCAATAAGCAGGCGGAAGAAAATATAACTAACCTAATAGGTCGTTCAGCACAAATGTTTATGGTTTCGACCAAAAAATTTCATGATGCCTTTAATTCTGCGACAAGCACAGAAGAAAAAGCGAAGGTTAGGGGGGATTGGCTACGAACTATATTTGCCGTTGATCAGGCCGTTGTGCATGACTTTGGTCCGGGAATGCCGCGCATCCGTTTGATTGGTGACGAGCAATTATTAAATTTGAAACCTTTTGGTGGCGATAATACCCGTATTGAGAATGATTTTGAGCGCCAGGCTTTGGAAGCGTTTAAACGCGGAGAGAAAAACTTTGCGAAAAAGTCTGACGAGATGTTGCGCATTGCGGTTCCATTGCACTCTAATATTCATGCTGGCTGTGCAGAGTGTCATCAACTGGATGTAAATGCTCAGATTTTACTTGGCTCGGTAAATGGGTATATGCCATTGGCTGAAAAGCGCAGTGCGGCAATTACCGACGCATGGCTCAAAACAATATTAATGGCTCTGGGCTTATTAGCCGCAGTGATTATTATCTTTTACACCGTAAATCGTCAGGTAGTGTCACCTGTTAAAGAATTATCTCAAACTGCGGAAACCTTGGCTTCGGGCAATGGTGATTTAACCGTTCGTTTACCGGTTAAACAAAAAGATGAGATTGGTCTACTAGCGGGAAATTTTAATGCCTTTACCGATAAACTGCATTCCATGTTTAAACAGATAGCCGATGTGTCTATCGGTTTGAGCAGTGCTTCTGAACAGTCTAAGGAATTTACCAGTGATGTTGCCAATCAGGTGGTAGAACAGAAAGGACAGGTTGAACAAATTGCACAAACCATCAATACCATGTCTAGTGTATCTGCTGAAGTAAAAAATAATGCTGAACAGGCGTTGAACGTTACCGATCAGGCCAAACAAAAATCGGCAACCGGTAATACGGTGGTACACGAGACCATAAAAGGGATTCAGGAATTATCCGGTGAGGTCTATAGTGCCAGTAAAGTGTTGGAACAATTGAGTGAAGATTCCACCAATATCGGTAGTGTACTGGATGTTATTCGAGGTATTGCCGAACAGACTAATCTATTAGCTCTAAATGCTGCGATTGAAGCGGCTCGTGCGGGTGAACAAGGACGTGGTTTTGCCGTGGTTGCCGATGAAGTCAGAACGTTGGCTCAGCGTACCCAAGAATCTACAAGGGAAATTGAAGGGATTATTGATCGTTTACAAAGTGGTGCCGACAAAGCGGTGAAATCTATAGAACGGGGACGGGTGCAAGCCGATCAAACGGTTGAACAGGCCAGTATGGCTGGTGAAGCCTTAGGTGAAATAGCCAATGCGGTAGCCAATATCGAAAGCAAAAATCGCCAAATTAGTGATTCGGCCAATCAACAAGCTAATTTAGCCGGCGAGGTTAATCAAACTTTAGAACATATGAATAATGCAGCAGGATCTACGGCTAATCTCTCTAAGCAATTGGAAAGTGCCAACTCCGAATTATCCCGTCTGGGTTTGAGATTAAAGAACCTGGTTAAAGAATTTAATATCTAAGACCATACCAGAATTTATTTTTGATGAGGAGTGAGGGGCTGTTGAGCTTTCATCTTTGCCACTGCTGGCGATAATTTTTTTATCTAACAAGGAAGAAGGAACGTGTAATAGTTGCCCTATTCGAGTGACTGATAACGCAGTTGGGTGGAAAATTTATCCCAGCCCTCTTGTTTTAAAGAAAGGGGTTGAAACTGAAAAAGCTTCACTCTGCGTTGCTCATCATTCATTTTGAATAACTAAATCACATTCTTCGCGCCTTGATTGAAACTTTTTCCGTTTCAACAGAGGTAAATATGAAAGCTCACCAGCCCCTATTGTTTTAACACATAAGCTTCCTCGTGATTTTTTGTTGTTATTGCATTGTCATCACGAAGCAGTTAATCTTTTGTCCAACTTCACTAACTGGACTAAAGATGCCTCAAAAAATTTCCTTGCTATTATTTTTATTTCTTTTTATTACCCCTCTTTATGCCGATCTTAGGGTTGATAGCCCGGAATGTAGGGCTGTGATTCTCAAAGATGATGGGACTTGGCAATACGTTACCACGATTGAAACTGCCAAAAGCTATCGAAAATTGTCGTTTTCTGAGTTAAAACAGAATTTTACCAAGTATAAGGGAGAGGATTTACAGGTCTCGGGAACAGCAGTGACTATTATTGACAGTTACTTTTTAAAAGAAGATAGTGACGATGAAACACCTATTGAAATGAACTTGCAAGCCATTCCGAAAGGCTTAGTGGATAAACTAGAATCGCAATGTGACAAAGGCTGTAATGTGGTGGCTTTCGGTCAAACTTTCGTTGATGACGAAGGTTATAAGACATTTCGTTTAGAACAATTACTTATTGACTAGTTAGGCAAGGGCTTGTTGACCTTTCATCTCTAGAAAAAAGACTCCAATACCATTAGGGGGAACTGATTCGGTATTGGAGCCCAAAAAAACTCTCCTATTTCACAATTGTCCACTGACCGTTTTGAATCTCCAGCATTTTAAAAGAATCCAGGTTTAATCCCATATGATCGTCTGCACTCATATTAAACATACCGGCGGTCCCAATAAAATCTTTGGTTTTTTCTATTTCATCCCGAACGGCTTCTTTGTTGGTAGAACCGGCTCGTTGAATGGCTTCTATTGCAATAAACAGTGCGTCATAGCCGTGACTGCCAAAGGTAGAAACGGATGATTTATATTGGTTTTCGTATTTAGTGGTATAAGCCATAGTGACTTGTTTTTGCTGATCGTCAGCCGGTAACTCCCGTGCGACAATGACGGCAGCGGCCGGGAAACGCACACCTTCGGCAGCATCTCCGGCTAATTCAATATATTTTTTTGATGCTACGCCATGTGATTGGTAGACCGGCAGTTTGATCCCTAACTGTTTAATATTTTTGGTCACAATCGCCGGAGCCTTACCGAAACCAAAGTTGAATATAGCCTGGGCATCGCTAGCACGAATCTTGGTCAATTGTGCCGTCATATCGTTATCTTTATTACCATAGAACTCATCGGCCACGATTTCGATACCGTATTGAGGAGCAAGGGCTATAGATTGAATACGTCCCGATTTATCGAAACCACCGCTGCCGCTTATTAATGCCACTTTGCTAATGCCACGCTTTTGCATATCTTCGTAGACTTTGGCTGCCGCCATGCGGTCGGTATGGGGAACCTTAAACATCCATTTTTGGGTCGGCTCAATAATTTTTACGGAGCCAGCAAAGGAGATCATAGGAATTTTAAATTTATTAATCAAAGGGGCTACTGCTAGAGTGGTTCCGGAAGTAGAACCTCCTAAAATCAAATCGACGCGATCTTTTTTTACCAGACGCTTAACGAAATTAACCGCTTTTTTGGGATTTCCTGCGGTGTCATAGTGGATTAGTTCAATTTGTCGACCTAATACCCCACCGTTTTGATTGACCTCATCGATATACATTTTTAAAGTTTTAAGCTCTGGGTCGCCTAAAAATGAAGCACCTCCGGTAACGGCTAAAAAGCTGCCAATTTTGATTTTGTTAGCTGCAACACTGCTAGTGGTGAAAACAAATAAAGTTGTACATAAGACGCTTAGAGTTATGTTTTTAAGAATATTTTTTATCATACGAAATTCCCCGGCTAAAAGTATGATGAATTGTAGGGTTAAAAGTGTAACCAAATTTAAGCGAAAAAAAGCCTGGGAGTTTTACTAGGTTGTATAGCCACTTCAAATTGATAACAGTTAAACAATTTTTTTTTTGGGGGGGGGGAAGATTCTAGATGTTTTGAAAAAGTAGTACTGTTCCTTTGATTAAAAATAGGCTATTTTGACAGTTAAAATAGCTTGTAAGAGGAACATTATATTATTATGGAACAACCGATTAGAATTTTATTTTTGGAGGATAATCCTGATGATGTTTTTCTCAGTATTGATCATTTACAGCATGTCGGTCTTGAGATTGATGACTGCATTGTCGAGACTGAAGAGCAATTTAAAGCTGCCATAATCGATTTCAATCCTCATATTATTCTGTCGGATATCAACCTTCCCGGCTTTGACGGACGAAATGCTTTAAAAATTAAATTTGAGATCAAGCCGGAAACACCATTAATCTACTTTACCAACGTTGCTCAAGAATCTATAGCTATAGAATGTTTAAATGAAGGGGCGGATGACTTTGTCTATAAAGAACACCTAAGTCGTTTAGGACCGACACTGATTCGAGTTTTAAAGGAAAAACAGCAGGAAAAAGTCATTGGTAAGCTGGAATCAGAAAAACAACAAACCGAGCATTTATATAAAACGGCCATCAACGCTCATCATGACGCCTTCATTATAGTTGACGAAAACGGATTGGTAACTGAATGGAATAATGCTGCATCACAAATATTCGGCTATTCCTATGAAGAAGTACTGGGTCAAGATTTACATCAATTAATAACTCCTCAGCGTTATCAATCTATAGCATATCAAGGTCTTGAACGCTTCAAACATTCCGGTTTGGGAGATGCAATAAACCAGACTATAGAGCTTAGTGGGCGTAGAAAAGACGGTTCCGAGTTTCCTGTTGAGCTTTCATTAAATGCCATGCAATTCAAGGGTACCTGGCACAGTATGGGAATCGTTAAAAATATTAGTGAACGAAAAGCTGCCGAACAATCCTTAAAAGAGAGTGAACAACGTTGGCAATTTGCTTTGGAAGGGAGTCGCGATGGTGTCTGGGATTGGGATATTGAAAATAATACGGTGTTTTTTTCCGAACGCTGGACGGCCATGCTCGGTTACCAATCTGACGAAATCGAAAATCAAGTCGGTGAATGGGAAGATCGCATTCACCCTGACGATATTGTTTTGTGGCGTCAGGAAATAAATCGTCATTTTTCCGCCGAAACGGACTATTATGAAAGTGAGCATCGATTGCAAAAAAAAGATGGGTCTTACCTATGGGTTTCTTCAAGAGGAAAAGTCTTACAATGGTTGAATTCGGGACAACCCAAACGGATGCTGGGGACTAATACGGATATATCGTCCCGAAAAAAAACAGAGGAAGAACTCAGAAAAAATCAGGAATTGCTCAAACAAGCACAAAAAATTGCCGGATTGGGTAGTTGGGAATTAAATGTCCTTACCGAGCAAATGACTTGTTCCGAAGAAACCTATCGTATTTATGAAATTGATCCGCTGGTATTTGATAATAAATATGCCAGTTTTGTCAATATTATTCATCCGGACGATGTTGAGCAGGTAGTAAAGACATTAATGAGTGCGACTATAAATCGAGAGACGTACAATATTGAGCATCGTTTATTAATGAAGGATGGACGGGGCAAATTTGTCAGCCAGCGGGGGGAGTGTATAACCGATGAAAAAGGGCGGGTAATCAACTTATTGGGAACAGTACAAGATGTTACCGAAATTAAATATACTGAAAATGCCTTACGCAGTTCACAGGCTCAATTTTCCTCAGTTATCAATGATTTGCCTGCACTTGTTTGTCGAAATAAGCCTGACGGGACGATATTATTTGTCAATAATGCCTATTGTCAATATTTTAATAAAACCTATCAAGAACTTATTGGTAGCAGTATTTTTGAACTTATCCCTGACGAAGAGCATATAGCGATTAAGGAAAACTTTGCTTGTTTAAATGAGCGCAATCCCATATTCGTGCATGAACACAAGGTCATTAAACCGGGAGGAGAAATAGCCTATCAGCGTTGGACCAATCGTATCATAAGCAATGAAAATGGAGAGCACTCTATTCAAGCTTATGGCGAAGATATTACCCAACAAAAACAACATGAATATTATGAGGATTTGCAAGCAAAAAGAACTGATGCTTTATTAAAACTTCCTGAAATAGCGGAAAGATTAGATGAATCGGAATTTATGCAATTAGGTCAGGAAATGGCTGAAGATTTAACTGAAAGTAAGATTGCGTTTATTCATTTTGTTAATCTTGACCAAACAAGCATTGAGTTGGTCACTTGGTCAAAAAGAACCCTTGAAGATTATTGTGAAGCGGTGTTTGAAGCGCATTATCCCGTTGAATCAGCGGGAATTTGGGCGGATGCTTTAAGGAAACGTCATGGGATTATATTTAATGACTATGAGTCCTATCCACACAAAAAAGGGCTGCCGGAAGGGCATGCACTGTTACAACGTTTAATCAGTGTTCCTGTTATTGAAAATAACCGTGTAGTAATGCTTGCGGGAGTCGGAAATAAGAAAGATGATTACACGGAACATGATGTCGAGACAGTGCAATTGATTGCCAATGAAATTTGGCGTATCGTTCAGCGTCGACGTTCGGACACGCAGTTAAATAAGCTGGCTCAAGCGGTGGAGCAAAGCCCGGAAAATATTGTTATTACCAACTTAGATGGAGAAATTGAATATGTTAATCGTGCTTTTGTAAACAGCACCGGTTATAGCACAGATGAATTAATCGGAAAAAATCCTCGAATCTTACAGTCGGGAGATACGCCGCGAGATACTTACGAAAAAATGTGGAGCCAGCTGACCCAAGGAAATTCCTGGCGAGGAGAACTTTATAACCAAACCAAGGATGGGGAGTTGTATATTGAGTTTGCACATATCGCTCCGATCCGAAAAGATGATGGAGTTGTTAGCCATTATTTAGCCATTAAAGAAGATATTACGGAAAAAAAACGCATTGCGGAAGAACTTGACCAGTATCGATTTAGTCTTGAAAAACTGGTGTCCGAACGTACTGCTGAATTAGAGCGGGAAAGGGAAAAAGCAGAGTTGGCGAGTCGGGCTAAAAGTGCCTTTTTAGCGAATATGAGTCATGAAATCAGGACTCCGATGAATGCTATTTTAGGCTTATCACATCTGATTAGCCGTTCGGATTTATCTGCCAAACAAGCCAATCGATTAACCAAAATTCAAGAATCGGCCAATCACTTGCTCTCAATTATTAATGACATTCTCGATTTATCAAAAATTGAGGCCGGAAAAATTGAATTAGAACATATTAATTTTCATATTGAGGCTGTTTTTGAGCATGTCCTTTCATTGTTAAAACACCATGCGGAGCAGAAAAAAATTCAGCTGCTTGTCGAAAAGGGAGATATTCCGGATTGGTTAAACGGGGATCAAATGCGAATACGGCAGGCTTTGTTAAACTACGTTGGCAATGCGATTAAATTTACTGAGCAAGGCATTGTTACCATTCGCGCAAGATTAGAGGAAAGAACAGGAGATGATTTAAAAATACGTTTCGAGGTAGAAGATACAGGAATTGGCATTGATAAGAGTAAGATCGATAAACTGTTTAAAAAATTTGAGCAAGCTGATGTTTCGACCACCAGAAAATATGGAGGAACCGGTCTAGGATTGACGATTACTCGGCGACTGGCAGAATTAATGGGTGGAGAGGTCGGCGTTTCCAGTGAGATAGGAAAAGGGAGCATATTTTGGTTTACAGTCAAATTAACCATCGGTGAAGAAGTTAAAGGTCTGCCACAGGAAAAGCAAGTACAAATGGCGGAAATGGAATTAGCCGTTTATCATCCCAACACTAAAATATTGCTGGTTGAGGATAACGAAATCAATCGTGAAGTTGCCGTCGATATATTAGCTAAAAGTCAGGTAAAGATTGATACCGCAGAAAATGGTATTGAAGCGGTAAACCTGGTCCGAAGTCGTGATTATGAGCTAATCTTGATGGATATACAGATGCCTGAAATGGACGGTTTGGAGGCTACGCGAATTATCCGTCAATTTAAAACCAAACAAGAGTTACCTATTTTGGCCATGACAGCCAATGTGTTTGAAGAGGATAAAGCGGCCTGTTTGGATGCGGGGATGGTTGACTTTGTCGCCAAGCCGGTCGATCCGGAAAATTTATTTGGAAAGATTATAAAATGGTTACCGGCAAAGCAAGGTATGATATTAAATGTCGATGAAACTATGGAGTCCAAAGATAATCTGAGTCACAACGAGGCCAAGTCTGGTAAGTTGTCTGGCCTTTCGCAAATTCGAGGACTCGATGTTCAAGTCGGATTAAAAAACCTCAGAGGGGATTTAAATATAATAGCTCAAAAACTCCTGGACTTAATTGCCGCTGATGATTTTGAGGCGAGTACTTATTTTATGGAAAACCAACACACTTTGTCGAAAAACTTCGCTTTGTCTGATATTGAGGAATTAAGCCGGTTACTGGAAGACTTTAATTACCAGGACGCTTTTGCCTTATTCAACGAGATGCTTGAGGAAGATGCTAATGCCGAAGAGGTTGGCGATAATAAGGACAGCAAAAAAATTGAAGAAAAGGTGGGGCCAATCGATCATAGTGTTTTAGAGCGTATGTTTGGCGATAAACCTGAAAAACATAAGTCACTTATGAATAAATTTTTAAAGCAAGCAACTACTATCGCAGACGATTTAGGACAGGCATATTCGAAAAAAGATGTGGAACAAATAGCATTTTTAGGGCATAAGCTGAAATCTTCCTCTCGTACCGTCGGAGCCAATGCCTTGGCTGATATCTGTTACCAATTAGAACTAAATGGTAAAGCTAAGAATTGGAGAGAAATCGAAAAGTATTATCAAGATATGTCACCGGAATTGACTCGGGTATCACAGAGCATTGAAAAAATGTAAGCTTACTTTTAATGAAAAGCTTGCATGATTCGCAATAACACTTATTTGTTAAGTAACACCTTTATCAATAAGGAACGGTGCAAATGCCTTATCAGTTTTTAAAATATGCTCGGTCAACCAGTCTTTAAGAAAATTCATGACTTCGATATTGATCATAAATTCTCCTGCCAGCATCTTTTCCTTAAGGTTTTGAACTTGGATTATAAGTTCTTGATGTTCTTGTATATGTGCTTTTTGGTTGGGATAGCCATATTTTTTAAACAATGCTTCTTCATAACTAAAATGTTTTTCGGTATAGATCGCTAGTTCATCAAAAATTTGCTTTAAAGCTATATCGGCTCTTCCCTGATCTAATGCGTCGTTCAAATTGTTGAGTAGTTTAACCAGTACCTTGTGTTGATCGTCAACAGATTTAATACCAATACTGAGGGTTTTGTTCCATTCGACTAAGGCCATCTCTTAATTCCAAATAATCGTTCACTAAAAAAATAAATGGGGTTCTAACTTGTTACAAGAAAATATTAAAAAATAGAGTTGCTTATCACATCTAGATTATAGACACATTTGGTTCCAAAGGCAGACAAAATTTGACTATGATTTTAGATGTTGGGTATAGAACAGACACACGTTACTGATGCTTCTGCTTTTACTTGTATCATATATTCTAAACTTATGGTATATAATTAGTAAGGTTTTTATGAAAATCCCGTACAAATTAATTGCTTACCTACTTGTAACTAAAAGTAGCATAATTTGTTGTACGGTAACCTAAAAGCGGCCTTGGTTAATAATACAAAGTAATTTAAGTATATTTTAATATTTAAAAATTAAAATACTTCTCCTATTATTAGAATAGAAATAGAAAAAAATCGAATTCTAGATTTCACTAAAGATATGACTCAATACCGACCCGATATCCTGATTATTGATGACGATGAATTTCTACGCGACATTATTTCCGAATACCTGAATGAAGTTGGACATAAGGTTGTTGAAGCTGAAAATGGTCAAGAGGGCTTAGTTAAATTTCAGGCCAATAAGCCCGATCTTGTTTTACTCGATTTACGAATGCCTAAATTCGATGGTTTGCAAGTATTAGAATCTTTAGTAAAAAATGCCCCCAATATACCGGTGATTATTATTTCCGGAGAGGGTACCATGGAAGATGTCATCAAGGCTTTGCGCCTTGGAGCCTGGGATTACATTATCAAGCCCATCCATGATTTTAAATTGTTAAGTTATAGTATTGAAAAAGCCTACGAGCGGGCCTGCTTAATTAGGCAAAATGAGGAAAACAGATACCAGCTTAAAAAACTAAATCAGCAGTTGGAAACGAAAGTAGAAGAACGTACGGAACAACTCAAAACTGCTTTAGATGAATTGGATGATGCTAATTTGTCTCTGAAAAAACAAAATATTGAAACCATTCGGATGCTTTCGCGAATCATAGAGTTGCGTCCGGGACTATATAAAGGACACTCTAAATTTGTTGCCGAAAAATCGGCTTTGATAGCCAAAGAGTTGGGATTGGACGAGTCGGAGGTTCAGAGCATAACCGTGGCTGGGCTGTTACTCCAGATTGGAAAGATGAGTGTTTCCGAAAAAATTTTAAGTAAGCCTTTCTATAATATGCAATCCTTTGAAAGAAGCGAATTTCTGCAGCATGCCCTGGAAGGTGAAAAATTGTTGGCGGGTATGGAGCACTTGAAGAATGCTTCCTATCTTATTCGCTGTCAATATGAAAAATATGATGGAACCGGATTCCCTGACGGATTAAAGGGAGAAAAAATACCGATTGGCACCCGGATTTTAGTCATTATGAGAGATTTCTTTAATTATAACAACGGTATTACCACAGGAAAGAGGATGGTCGCATCCGATGTTATCAATCAGTTAATGCGCTTTAAGGGAAAAACGTATGACCCGGAAATATTGGAGATGTTTGTAACCATCGTTACCGGAAGACCTTATCAGCCGAGAAAACTGGTGGTTGAAACTGAGTGGTTTCGATTGCAAGAAGGTATGCAAATTGCTCAGGTAAAATATAAGGGAACGATGTATATTAAAAATGTGGTGGCTACGGAAGAAATTATTGAGCAAATCAAAAAACTGAGAGATGAAGTTGGGGCGGGATTGATTATTAAAGTACAAGTACGATAAGGGAAAATCGTTAACTTTATAAGGAAAGAGGATGACGAAAGCAACCATTTTAATTGTAGATGACGAGCCTACATTATTGACCTCCATGAGTAAAATATTAGGAACGCAGTATCGGGTTCGGATTGCGAATTCGGGCCAAAGGGCTTTGGTTGTTGCCGCTTCTGAACCTCGTCCTGACTTAATTTTATTAGATGTCTGTATGCCTGCAATGGATGGTTATACGGTTCTAAAAAAACTGAAGGAACACTATCGTACCAAAGATATTCCTGTTATTTTCGTTACCGCCATGGAATCTGAAGGTGATGAAGAAAAAGGATTAGCATTCGGTGCTGTAGATTATATTACCAAACCGATAAAGCATGCGATTTTGTTGGCCCGAACTAAAACCCATCTTACTTTGAAACAGGCTAGTGATTTTTTACATGATAAAAATGATTTTCTCGAAGCCGAAGTGTCGAGACGTATGGAAGAAAATATTACCATTCAGAATGTCAGCATTCGTGCTTTGGCACATTTAGCCGAAACTCGAGATCCGGAAACCGGTGGTCACATTTTACGCACTCAATCCTATGTTAACTCTCTGGCGAAGCGATTGAGATATCACTCTCGCTTTAGCAAAAATATAGATGAACGTTTTATAGATTTATTAACCAAGTCGGCTCCATTGCACGATATTGGTAAAGTCGGCATTCCGGATAATGTATTATTAAAGCCCGGTAAATTTGAAGATAATGAGTGGAAAATTATGCAAACTCATGCAGTAATTGGTGCCAAAGCCATTGAAAGTGCCGAGCAAGATGTTAAACAACCGGTAGAGTTTTTCGCCTTAGCCAAGGAGATAGCTCATTGGCATCATGAACGTTGGGATGGTTCCGGTTATCCGGATGGATTGAAGGAGAATGGGATCCCTTTGTCCGCACGTATTATGGCCGTAGCGGATGTATTTGATGCTCTTATTTCCAGGCGGATCTATAAGTCACCAATGTCGTTTTCTGAAGCCTGGGATATTATTGAGGTAGAGCAAGGACGTCATTTTGACCCGGATATTGCAGAGGAATTTTTAAAAGGGTTTGATGAATTCGTCGAAATTGCACATAAATATCAATGAGATAAATTAACGTTTAATAGCTTTTTTTAGTCTTTTATATTTTGAGTAGGATGGAAGAAATAAAATAAATAGATAATTTTTTCGGGTGAGTGAAAGCGTGATGTGAGATAGTATTTAGACTGAAGTCATGTTGAGTAGCAGGCAATAGCGTTGGCTTGGTTACTATACTGAATAGCTCGGTGTTGTGGCTGCAAGTAGGCTTTTAAGGGGCTTTGCTTCAGGGGGAATAAATACAATGAAGAATAATCCGTTAGTTGAAAAAGGACATGACAAGGGACAGGAACGTGTCATAATCTATTGTTTTTTTGCACTGGGTTTAGTCATTCTTGAGCTACTCTTATTGGACAGCCAGTGGAAAAGCGATGCTCTATTTCATACCATTCTTGAGTCGATTGCAGCAGTATTAGCTATACTGGTTGGGACTGTTGCGTTGATTCGCTTTTATAGTCGGCCCAGCAATATATTTTTGTTTTTGGGGGGCGGGTTTCTGGGAACGGCATTTCTGGATGCCTATCATGCCGTTGTAACATCTTCCTGGATATATAGCTATCTCCCTTCGATACCTGCGACGTTAATTCCTTGGAGTTGGATCGCTTCCAGGCTCTTCCTGGCAATCATGCTTTTTGTAGGATTTTTAGCTTACCTTAAGGAGAAAAAGCAGGGTGAAGAGGGACTCATTAATCCTGGCGCGGTCTATCTATGGACAACGCTTTTTACCTTAATGTGTTTTGTTGTTTTTGCGTTCGTTCCATTGCCGCAAGCATACTGGCCGGAGTGGCATTTTTTCCATCGCCCCCAAGAGTTATTAGCTTCGCTATTCTTTCTCCTAGCCCTAATTGGCTATTTACGAGAAGGGCAATGGCGAACCAGCGTTTTTCACCATTGGTTGATTTTAAGCCTGATTGTCAATTTAGTTGGGCAAACGGTCTTTATGCCCCACTCCCATGAATTGTTTGATGCTCAGTTTGATATGGCTCACGTACTGAAAAAGGTTTCCTACATCTGCGTACTGGTGGGGTTACTCATTAATATGTTATTTCTGTATCGTCAAGCCGATTTAAGTACTCGGTTGCAACATGAAATACAGGAACGTATTCGTGCCGAAGAAAAGGTCACGATTGCCAATAAACAATTGATAGCGATATTTGAAGGAGTAGATGACGTTATTTATGTTGCAGACCCGCAATCGTATGAATTGTTATACGTGAACCCGACATTTAAAAAGATTTGGGGAGAGCAGCCGCTAGGAAACAAATGTTATAAATCCTTGCAAAATCGTGATTCGCCGTGTCCGTTTTGTACGAATGATAAGATTTTTGGTGAGTTTTTAAATCAAAGTTATATTTGGGAGTTTCAAAATGAAGTGAATGCTCAATGGTATCGTTGCGTTGATAAAGCGATTAAGTGGAGTGATGAGCGAATGGTTCGTTTTGAAGTGGCCTCTAATATCACAGAACAAAAGTTGGCTGAACAAGAACGTGTACATTATCGAGAAAATCTGGAGCGAGACGTAAAACGACGTACCAGGGAGCTAAATCTGCGGACACAAGAACTGGAACAGGCTAATAAAGACCTGGAAGGCTTTAGTTATTCCGTTTCCCACGACTTACGCGCTCCACTTCGTGCGATTTATGGTTTTGTCTCAATCCTCAAGGAAGAATATGAGGAAAAGTTAGACCAAGAAGGACATCGCTTACTCCAAATAATTGTTGATAACACGCATAAAATGGGCAGATTGATCGACGATATTTTAAGTTTTTCACGTGCCAGCCGGTTAACATTGCAATATGTCGATATAGACATGAACGCCTTGGTTAAAGAGGTTTGGGAGGATTTGGAAGCAGAGCGTAACGCAACCGAGTACCAATTGAATTGTTCCAATCTACCCGATATCAAAGGTGATAAAAATGCATTGCGTCAAGTTTGGCAAAATCTTTTAGCTAATGCCATAAAATTTAGTAAGGGAAGAACGCCTGCGATCATAGAGGTGAGTGCGGAATTTAACGAACAGGAAATTTGTTATCGAGTTAAAGACAATGGCGTCGGTTTTAATCAAGAATACAGCGACAAGTTATTTATTTTGTTTCAACGCTTACATAGTATGGATGAGTTTGAAGGAACGGGAGTCGGTTTAGCTTTGATAAAACGTTTTGTACAAAAACATGGCGGCAAGGTCGAGGCTCAAGGAGTTTTAAATAAAGGCGCAACGTTTAGCTTTATCCTACCAAAATAACAATTGAAAAATCATAATCAGGGGGGAATATTATGAATATGGAAGAGGGTCAGATGGATATATTATTAGTAGAAGATAATCCAAATGATGCCGAGTTAACGATTCGGGTCTTGAAGAAAAACCGTTTGGCTAATCATATCGAGTGGGTAAAAGATGGGGAGGTCGCATTGGATTTTTTATTAGGGCGAAAGGCTTATCAAGAAAGAGATATTTCTCTTCATCCAAAAGTTGTCTTATTAGACCTGAGATTACCCAAGGTGGATGGAATAGAGGTTTTAAAGACTATTCGAGCCACGAAAGCATTAAAGGATATGCCCGTGGTCATTCTGACTTCGTCTAAAGAGGATAAAGACTTGGTAGCAGCATATGATTTGGGTGTAAATAGCTACGTGCGTAAGCCGATTGCCTTTGATGAATTTTCCAAAACTATCTCTGAACTCGGGTTGTATTGGCTGGTGATTAATAACAAACCGGATTAAGTCATGGAAAACCACAAAATACGTTTATTAATGCTGGAAGATAACCCTGCGGATGCAGAGTTGATTGAGCATAATCTTCGCAAAGGCGGTTTTAGGTTTGAGTCAAAGCGTGTTGAATCCGAGCAAGATTTTGTCTCGGCATTAAATCGCTTTCAGCCGGATATTATTCTCGCAGACTATCGTTTGCCAAGTTTTGATGGCCTAAAGGCTCTAAAAATGGTTCGCCAAGAATCTCCCGACATACCGTTTATTTTTGTCACCGGGGCCATGGGAGAGGAACAAGCGGTAGACAGTTTATTAAAGGGGGCAAGTGATTATATCCTCAAAGATAATTTAGTGCGTTTGAATCCCGCAGTAAAACATGCCTTGGAAGAATCCGGTAGAAAACTTGAATTTAAAAAAATGGACCAAGCTCGTATTCATAGTGAGGCTCTTTATACGACCTCATTAGGTACCATACGGGATGCTTTTATTATAGCGGATGAAGTCGGTCATATTGTTGAATGGAACAAAGCGGCCGAAAAAATGTTCGGTTACTTGAAAAAAGACGTTATCGGATTAGATTTACACCAACTGATTACACCGGAAAAATATCAGAATCAAGCAGCTTTAGGATTGAGACAATTTAAACAAACCGGGGCAGGTGATGCGATTGATGAGACGCTGGAGTTGGAAGCCATGCATCGTGATGGTTCGTTATTTCCAGTAGAGCTTTCACTCAGTGCCATGCAACAAGAAGGCCAGTGGTATGCAGTTGGATTGGTTCGAGACATAACGCAACGAAAAGCGGATGCACAGAAGATCATAGAGCAGGAACAAAAAGTGACCGATCTGCTGGATTCAACTGCTGAGGCGATTTTTGGCTTGGATCTGGACGGGAAGTGCACCTTTGCCAATCAGGCATGTATTAGAATTTTGGGTTTTCAAAAAGCAGAACAGTTACTTGGCCTAAATATGCATGAATTGGTGCATCACTCTTATGATGATGGACGTCTTTACCCACAAGAGTTATGTCCAAGTTATTATGCCATTAAAAATGGTCAAGGCACTCATGCTGAAAAAGAGGTTTTATGGCGAAGTGATGGTAGTTGGTTTTATGCCGATTATCGCTCGTATCCCGTATTGCGAGCCAAAGAAATTGTCGGTGCAGTGATAACTTTTATCGATATTAGTGAACAAGTAGCGAGTAAGGAACAATTAATCAGAAGTGAGCGTATGTTAAGCCATGCTCAAAAAATTGCACATTTAGGGAGCTGGGAACTTGATATATTTAACGACAAAATGGAATGCACAGAAGTTGTCTATCAGATATATGAACTGGAACCAGAGATATTTGACGGTTCCTATCAAGCATTTTTAGATGTGGTCCACATGGATGATCGGGAAAAAGTCGCTGATGCTTATATGAATGCGATAAACAATAGGACATTTTATAATATTGAACATCGATTGCAGACTCGAAGCGGACAGATTAAATATGTATATGAACGCGGGGAATGTGAATATGACACGAAGGGACGGGTACTAAAACTGTTAGGGACTGTTTTAGATATTACTCCTCAAAAAGAATCAGAAATAGCCCTACGAAAGAGTGAGGCACAATTCTCTTCGGTAATACAAGATCTGCCGGTATTAGTTTGCAGGTTCCTTCCGGATGGAACCATATTATTTGTCAATCAAGCCTATTGTGAATATTTTGGTAAAACGTATGCTCAATTTGTGGGAAGCAATCTATTTAACTTTATTCCCGAAGCTGAAAGCTACATGGTATCTGAAACTTTAAATAGCCTTAATAAAAATAAACCGATTTTAATCCATGAACATCAAACCATAGGTGCTGACAACAACATCAGATACCAGCGCTGGACCAATCGCGCCATTTTTGATGATTCCGGAAAATTTGTGTGCATGCAGGCATATGGCGAGGATATTACCGAACAGAAACAACTAGAATTTACTGAAAAACTGCAAGCTAAGCGTACCGAGGTCTTAATTGAATTGCCAAAAATTGCTGAAAATATGCAGGAAACAGAATTTATGCAATATGGGCAAGAAATGGCCGAAGAACTAACTAAAAGCAAGATATCGTTTATCCACTTTGTGAATCGAGATCAGAAATCCATAGAGTTGGTGACTTGGTCAAAGCGTACCTTGGAACACTATTGTAATGCTGTTTACGAAAAACATTATCCAATAAAAGAAGCAGGGATTTGGGCTGATGCTTTTCGACAGATGAAACCGGTTATTTTTAATAACTATAAAAACTATCCGCATAAACATGGACTACCCGACGGACATGCCCCGTTGACTCGTTTAATTAGCGTACCTGTTATCGAAAATGATCGAGTAGTAATGTTGGTCGGTGTCGGTAACAAGGAGAGTGACTATACGGATTTAGATGTCGAAACGGTACAATTAATCGCCAATGAAATATGGCGTATAGTACAAAGACGACGCTCCGAATTGCAATTGAACAAATTGGCTCAAGCGGTCGAACAAAGCCCGGAAAGTATTGTGATAACCAATCGAAAGGCGGAAATTGAATATGTTAACGAAGCGTTTGTTAAGACCACTGGGTTTACTACGGAAGAGGTTTTGGGGAAAAATCCCAATCTACTTCAGTCTGGCGAGACACCGGAGAAAACCTATGTAGACTTATGGAATACCTTAGAAAAAGGTAGCGTTTGGAAGGGGGAGTTTTACAATAAAAATAAAGCAGGGGCCATGTTCGTTGAGTTGGCAATTATTGCTCCAATTCGACAGCCAGATGGAGCTATAAGCCACTACCTGGCAGTGAAAGAAGATATCACGGAAAAAAAACACCTGGGACAAGAATTGGATCAATACCGACATCACTTGGAGAACTTGGTTGATGAACGTACCCGTCAGCTAAAACTTGAAAGTGAAAGAGCCGAAGCTGCAAATCGTGCTAAAAGTGCTTTTTTGGCCAATATGAGCCATGAAATTCGAACTCCCATGAACGCTATTCTCGGTCTGACTCATTTGTTGACAGGAACGGATTTGGATTCTGAACAGTTAGCCAGACTGAAAAAAATTAGTGATTCGGCTAGTCATCTACTTTCAATTATTAACGATATTCTGGACCTATCTAAGATTGAAGCCGGCAAGGTGTTATTAGAAAAGACAAATTTTCATATTGAGACGATATTTGATCATATTAAATCTTTGCTACGTGAACAGGCGAGAGAAAAAGGAATTGTAATTAATTTCGAACATGGCGGGTTACCAAACTGGTTTAAAGGTGATCCGACTCGACTGCGCCAGGCATTACTGAACTATGTCGGTAATGCGATTAAATTTACTGTAAAGGGGCATATAACCTTGCGGGCCTTTGTTCTGGAAGAAAAAAGAGATGATAGTCTAGTTCGTTTTGAAGTTGAAGATACAGGGATCGGAATTGAAAACCATAAAATTCCCCATTTATTCGGAGCTTTTGAACAAGCGGACGTGACCACCACCCGTCAATACGGAGGAACAGGACTAGGCCTTGCCATAACCAGAAGGTTGGCAACATTAATGGGCGGAAGTGTTGGGGTAGAAAGTGAGCCGGGAAAAGGGAGTACATTTTGGTTTACTGCTCGATTAAGTAAGGGGGAGCCTGAATATAGGATGCCTGTTAGTGAAGAATCGAAAAGAGCCGAAATTGAACTGTATACCGGGTTTGAAGAGGCCAAACTCCTCTTGGCAGAAGATAATGAGATTAATCGTGAAGTTGCTGTCGATCTATTAAGTGGTAGTGGACTACTAAATATTGATACCGTGGAAAATGGCAGAGAAGCTGTGGATAGAGTGCGTAGCACTGATTACGATTTAATCCTGATGGATATTCAAATGCCTGAAATGGATGGTCTGGAGGCAACACGATTAATTCGTACCCTGAAAAGTAAAGAGGAACTTCCTATTTTAGCGATGACAGCAAATGTTTTTGAGGAAGATCGAGAGGCTTGTTTAAAAGCAGGCATGGTTGATTTTATCGCTAAACCGGTAAATCCGGAAAATTTATTTTCAGTTATTAATAAATGGTTACCGAAGCAACACGTTGCTTCCAGGGATCATAGGATTGAACCACATAATGATTTTCAGCCGATTATTTCAGACAATATCGAATTAGTTAAAAAATTGGACGGTCTGGAAAACTTGGACGTCAACATTGGTTTAGGTAATTTAAGTGGAGATGTTGAAGCTTATCTACGTTTGCTTAAGAAATTTATTGATAGATTGCACAATGACCTTAAGAAATTGGAAACATATATTAGTTCTAAAAATTATAAAGAGGCGAGTTCCATAGCGCATGCGCTTAAAGGATCTGCAGGGACGCTGGGAATAAAATTTGTTGAAATCTCCAGCAGCCGGCTCGAGGAGCATCTCAGAAAAAATAAAAGTAAGAAACACGAGTATATACGGAAAATTATCCAGGAAATCGATAGTCAACAACTTTTTTTCAGCAAGTTTCTTGCGGAGATAAATGAAAAGATTCAACTAGAAGAAACCATCGATTTTAATCGAGAGGAAATAAAGAAAGTTTTATCAGAGTTAAAATATTTAATTTCTGTTGATGACTTTGCTGCTAGCGACTTATTCCATAAAAATAGAAATATGCTTTTATACTTTGACGGAACGGTAATGAGCCAACTGCAAGATGCACTGGAATGTTTTGATTACCCAAAAGCTTTAGCAATTCTAAATGGATTAGATAAACGTGAAAAACGAAATGACGAGGCCGATATCATCTCGGAGGAAACCTTAGGTGACTGTATTGATGAGCAGTCATTAAAAAGATTATTGGGTGATAATCCGGAAAAGCATCGCAAGGTATTGAAGAAATACCTCTCTCAAGCAGTTACCATTAGCCGGGATATTGAAAATGTGTACGAGTTGAAGGATATAGAGCAAATGACTTTTCTGAGTCATAAGTTTAAATCTTCATCAAAGACTGTGGGAGCTAATAAGTTAGCTGAGATCTTATTGGCCATGGAAATGGCCGGAAAGGCTAATGATTGGGAGGGGATTGTGAATCAATTTAAAAAATTGCAGCCAGAATTAGAGTTGGTTAAGCAATTTATCGATAATTATTAGGAAGCACCAGTAGTAAGAGAGCATCGATATTTACCCAACCTCAACGTTAATGGAGAGGATGGGTAAATAAATTATTGTTTAATTGTTCCTAACCTTTATTTAACGATGGCCCATGAACCATTTTTAATTTCCAACATTTTAAAGGCATCCAGACCTAAACCCATATGATCGTCTGCCGTCATATTAAACATACCGGCGGTACCAATAAAGTTACTGGTTTTTTCGATTTCGTCCCGAACTTTGGCCTTATCAGCAGAACCAGCACGTTTAATCGCTTCTAGTGCGATAAATAAACCGTCATAGGCATGACCACCGAAAGCAGAAACTTTACCATGCATGGCTTCGTACTCATTGGTATACTTCATGGCCACCTTTTTCTGTGGATCATTGTCCGCCAATTCGCGAGCAACAATCAGAGCTGCGGCTGGTAGGCGAACGCCATTGGCTGCATCACCGGATAGTTCGATATATTTTTCTGAAGCAACGCCATGCGATTGATAAACCGGTAGCTTAATGCCTAATTGGGCGATATTTTTGGTTACGATGGCCGGTGCTTTACCAAAACCGAAGTTTAAAATCGCTTGTGCATCTGAAGCTCTGATTTTAGTTAGCTGAGCGGTCATATCGGTATCTTTATTGCCATAAGACTCGTCGGCAACAATAGTGATTCCGTATTTGGGGGCCAGAGCCAAAGATTGAACTCGGCCTGATTTATCGAATCCGCCGCTTCCACTGATTAAGGCGACCTTGGTAATTCCACGCTTTTGCATATCTTCAAAAACTTTGGCTGCCGCCATACGATCGGTATGAGGTGTCTTGAATAACCATTTTTGCGTTGGCTCTACGATTTTTACCGAACCGGCAAAGGAGATCATCGGGATCTCGAATTTGTTAACTAAAGGGGCAACTGCCAAAGTAGTACCAGAAGTCGAACCGCCTAAAATAATGTCAACCTGATCTTTTTGTACCAATCTTTTGACAAAGTTAACGGCTTTTTTAGGGTTTCCAGCCGTATCGTAGTGGACCAATTCGATCTGTTTTCCCAACAGGCCACCATTTTTGTTGACTTCATCGATATACATTTTCAGCGTTTTCAATTCAGGGTCACCGAGAAATGAAGCACCTCCGGTTACTGCAAGAAAGCTTCCGATTTTAATGGTGTCACCGGCCCAAAGTGCTTGGCTGGAGACAGCCAGGGAGCCGCATAGCGCGATAGTTGATAAGGATTTAATTATTTTTTTTAGCATAATTAGGGCTTCCATTTTTTATGTTCTGTAACTATTCAGAGCACTCATCTTTTGTCCCATAACTGCGTTATTTTTGTACTCGAATGGTCACATATTATCTATATGCTCACATTCTCCGTGCAAAAATGCCTTGTTCTGAGACAAAATCTAAGCACCCTAAATAGTCACGAGTTTTTTAGGTTATAGGCTTTTGCTCGGATTTAGAATAACCGAGCAGCTCCCACAAGTGTTGAGTAACAGCTGTCGTCCCGGGAGATTTACCAGTGTAAGGTAGCTTATTTTTCGCGACAGTTCAATTGCTTTCAAATAATAGGGCTATTCATTTTTATATAGAAGTAATAGTTAATGGCAAATGTATTAAATTTTTATTAAAGAAAATCTTTATAGTCTCAAGTCTGACCAATGATGGAATTCAACGACAACATCAGCAGACAGAATTACTGGCCAGTGCTATGGAACAAATGCTGGTAGCCGCAGAGGAAGTCGCTCGTGGAGCAGTTAATGCTGCGGATGCCGCATATCGTGCCGATATCTCCGCGGAAAATGGTGAGGAGATGGTGGGTGAAATTATTGTCAGCATCAAAGATATCAGTCAGGTAGTCAGTAACACTGCTAGCGAAAGTGAGCAGATTCAACAGGTTAATCGAAACCTGGAAAAGTTGCCCAGTGAATCCCATCAATTGGTCAAACAATTTGTAGTTTAAATCGACAAGTTCCAATATTGAAGGTATGCTTTAGCTAATTTAGGTTTAAAGCATACTTTAAGTCACCGTGTCTTACCTACAAAAAAAATACAAAGCTGTCTGGTTAGTGCTTTTTTTGGCAGTAATTACCATTACTTTAACGAACTTTTACTCTTTCTACGCGAACCTCCCTAATCCCTGGCTAAGAAAAATTGAATACTCAGCGCAGATTTTAGCCCGTGATGGACAGCGCCTGCGTATGTTTACCTCCTCAAAGGGTTATTGGTGCTTTCCAGTTGACATCAATCAGCTTGATAAACGCTACTTAAAGGCGTTGATAAGCTACGAAGATCAGCGTTTTTACCAGCATAATGGGGTAGATGTCATTAGTTTAGTACGTGCCGTATTTCAGCTAGTTAGTGAAGGACGTGTCATTTCCGGAGCGTCTACCCTGAGTATGCAAACTGTGCGTTTATTGCAGCCTGTTTCGCGAACCTTGAAAAACAAACTGGTTGAGATGCTGCAGGCTTGGCGCATGGAGTCGCAACTTAGCAAGCAAGAGATCCTTAATATTTATCTTAGTTTGGCACCCTATGGCGGCAATATTCAAGGTATTACCGCCGCCAGTTATTTTTACTTTGGCAAAACGCCTAAACGGTTAACAACCTCAGAAATAGCACTGCTAATAGCTTTACCGCAAGCACCTGAAACGCGTCGTCCCGATCGTCACCCAATAGCAGCACGATACGCACGCTCTCAAGTTCTACTGAGGCTTAATGAGGCGAATATAATTGACCGACAGCAATTGCAGTTGGCAACCAAACAAGCCATTCCCAGAATTCGGACAGCAATACCATTTGTAGCTCCTCACTTCGCCGAACGGATGAAACGAAAGGCACAAGAAAAAAAAGACTATCGATTGATAACAAGCCTGGATTATCCATTGCAGCTAAAGGTCCAAAAATTTACGGAGAATTACCAAAAACAGTTGCCACCCGGAGAAACTCTAGCGATATTAATCGTCGATAATGATTCACGGCAAATATTGGCTCACATGGGATCGGGAAATTATTGGCAGGCTTCACAAATAGACTTAAGCCGTTCGGTTCGTTCTCCGGGTTCTGCTTTAAAACCGTTAATATACGGATTAGGGTTTGAACAAAAGCTTTTTCATCCACAAACCTGGGTTATGGATCAGCCGCTTCGTATGAACGATGGATACGGTCCTCAAAATTTTGACGGACAATACCATGGACAAGTGAATTTAATCACAGCCTTGCAAAAGTCCCTTAATGTTCCGGCCATTAAGGCCTTAAACCGGGTTGGGGCTAAAACGCTTGTGACTCGTTTACAATCTTTGGGAGTAGTCTTGCAATTACCAAAAAATCAGGATCCAGGTTTACCTATTGCACTTGGCGGTGCCGGGATTCGATTGCAAGATTTGGTTGCATTGTACAGTGCCATAGCTAATCGCGGTTCATACCAACCCCTTTCTTTACTTGCCGTTGATGAGCAAAATTTCACGCCAGGAATAAAATTGCTATCTCCTCAAGCGAGCTGGTATCTGGATTTTGTCCTACAGGGAGTACCTGTTCCGCAAGGTTATGAACAACAGGAATATGATAAAATTCGCTTTAAGACCGGCACCTCTTACGGATATCGAGATGTATGGTCCATCGGTTACAACAATCGTTATACCATTGGCGTTTGGCGAGGTCGTCCGGATGGTGGATTTACTCAGAATAGTTCCGGACTATCATATGCCGCACCTTTATTATTTCAACTATTTGATTTTTTACCACCTAGTGCTGCACAACCAAGGGTGGCGGATAAGCCCGATAATGTTGATTTACCTGGAGTGGCAAACTTACCAATCAATATGCAATGGTTGGCTAAAGATGCCAATCGATTTCTAGCTGATAATCCTATTATACAATACCCACTAGACGGCAGTATTATCGAAGTACAGGACTCCCAGCAGCAGATATTACTATTAAAAGCCCAGGCCGGAACGCCTCCTTATTATTGGTTAGTTAATGGGCAATTCCAGAGTCATCATGGCGATGGTAGCCAATATCAATGGCCAATAACAGGCAAAGGACCGCATAGAATCACCTTAATTGATAGTTTGGGAAAGCAAAGTAGCAGCGAGGTTACTTTAAAATAAGATTATATATTTAGATGACATGGCTCAAGGAAAAACAAATATGCAGCCGTTACGATAGCTGTCTTGTATTGTCAAGAAATATGGCTATCTATCCCCATAGGGGGTATGTCTATCCCTACATATTTATTGCAAAAATAATTGACTTACATATAATAACCGAAGCTTAATCTGCCATAAATAATGGTGGATTTGGTAAAAATGTAATAAAAACAACAAATAAAGTGTATCTTGAAAAGAATTATCCACAAGATGCCTATAACAACAAGTGCAAAAATCATAAATAATAAAATCATTATTTTGCACCTGAATTTAAATATAATGCAGCCAATTCAGGGGAGGGATTTATCCCAATGAGAAATTTAGGTTTGTCTTTCATGGCTTTAAATCGTGAAAGAGCAGGATTAGGAAAGCACAAGGAAGTATCTTTTTTTCCAAAAATACAATCTAATGTAAGTTCCTTAGCCATCGTATTGGCAATGGTGGTTATGCCATTTCTAGTCACTTCGGCAATTGCGGCAGAACACGCTAAAAATGCTGGTAAAGCTACTCTTGACAGATATTCCGAGGTCTCCTTTCCCGATATGTCGGAAGGTTCGGGAACTCGACGTCGAACCTTAAGCAAAGAAAGCGCAACTTGTGCCTCCTGTCACGAGGAAAGTAGTCCGGCAGTGCATTTGCAATGGGCGCGTTCCGGTCATTATGAAGGCAATATAGGCTGCTACGAATGTCATAAAGCCGAACCGGGCGATGTCGACGCGATTCGCCATAAAGATTACATTATCTCTGTCATTGTTTCCCCCAAAGATTGTGCTCAATGCCACGAAAACGAAGTGAAAGAGTTTTCCGGTAGTCATCATGCCTTGGCCTACAATACTGCCGGTTCACCGGATCTGTTCTTGGCAGAAGTCGTTGAAGCTGCAGGACATGGAGTATCGGCTGCCAAGGTTAGTGGATGTGACCAATGTCATGGCTCGGATGTTAAAGTTTTGGACAGCGGCCAATTGGACCCAATGACTTGGCCAAACAGCGGCATCGGACGTATTAACCCGGATGGTTCCAAAGGAGCTTGTTCCGCTTGCCATGCGCGACATGAGTTTGCCTCGTCACAAGCCCGGCACCCTGATACGTGCGGTAAATGCCATCTAGGTGAGAAAAATCCCATTAAAGCCATTTATGAAGAGTCCAAGCACGGTATTGCTTTCGAAAGTGATATTAAGGGGATGAATATGAAAAGTGGAAGCTGGATTGTGGGACGAGATTATACCACTGCCCCAACATGCTCAACCTGCCATATGAGTGCAACCAATGATTTACCCATCACTCATGATACCGGATTGCGAATTTCCTGGAATAATCGCGGACCGATTTCCGTAAGACCAGAACAAGTAGGTGAAGTGTTGGGGCTGGAGAGTGCCGATACGGATTGGGAAGAACGTCGTGAGAATATGTTGACCGTATGCGCCAGTTGCCATACCGAAGAGTATATTTCAAACTTCTACCAACAATATGACAATGTGATTAACCTCTACAATAACAAGTTCGGAATCCCCGGCAGTAAGTTGATGGAGGTCGTTAAATCGGTCTTAAAACCGCAAGAATTTAGTAATAAGATTGAATGGATATGGTTCGACCTGTATCACAATGAAGGTCGAGCGGCCCGTCACGGTGCTGCTATGATGGCCCCGGATATTACCCATTGGAAAGGGACGTATGAAATTGCCAAGACTTTCTACAATGAATTTATCCCGGAAATTCGCAAAATAGCGGCAAAAGCCCGTAAGGCCGGTAAGACCGCAGAGGCGGATAAAATTATCGCCACCCTAGATGAGATAATGGCTCAAGATAATCATAAATGGTTTAGTCCCTCGGATAAAAAGGAGACTGAAAAAGCTGAGCAAACAGTGCCGGAAAAAGCCGAAGCTGTCGATGAAAAAAAGGCGACTAAAACAGAAAATAATATGGTTAGTATGCAGCAGGAGGTTAACTAATGAAAAAACTATTCGCTGCTCTATTGCTCCTCTTATTGGTTATCCAATCTCAAGCTTTTGCGCGTGATACCTACGCTCTAAACAATCCCATTCAGGTTAATCCTCAAACTTCGGCGGATACCTGTCTGGAATGTCATGCTCAAAAAGGTTTCCGCGTTCCCATTAATGGTAACGTCGAAAACGGCTATCGCAAGTTGCACTTTGAATCAGAAGCTTTTTTAGGAAGTGCTCACGGTGATCAAACCTGTACCGCTTGTCATACCGACATTACTCAAATGCCGCATCGCGAGAAGAAAAATCGCATGGTGGACTGTGTCTCTTGCCATGAAGACACTGCGAAGCGGATGACCTCGGTTGATAAGACCAATGATGCGGAAAAAGATCAAAAGCTACAAAAAGTTTTATCCAATGTCGGGCATTATATGGCTTCAATCCATGCTCAGCCCAGTAAAGATAATCCCGATCGTCCCAATGCTACCTGTGTAGACTGCCATAATGCGCATGAAGTCTATCCGATGGAAAGTGCTAAAGGTAAGGACTTCCGTCAGGTATCACCCACAACTTGTGGTAAATGTCATGATGAAGTGTTAGATGAGTATAAGGTCTCCCTACACGGCGTTTCAGTTATGCGTTTTGGTAAAGATGAAGCGGCGGTTTGTACCGACTGTCATTCAGCGCATAGCATCGGAACTACGGAGGAAGACCCGGCCCTTTTGGCAATTACCCAAAACTGTGGTGAATGTCATAAAGAAGAAGCCTATACGTATAAACAGACTTATCATGGTCAGGTTGCCACGTTGGGGGAAACCCATACCGCCAAATGTTTTAACTGTCACTCTCACCATAAGACTCGGGAAGTTGATGATCCGCGTTCCATGGCGCATAAAGACAATCGTTTAGCGACTTGTAACGAATGTCATGAAGATGCAGGAGAAGGATTTATCGAATTCCATCCGCATGGTAATACTAACGACTTCGATCGTTTTCCATTTATGTACGTCGTGTCCAAGTTTATGATTGGCTTGCTATTAGGTGTATTTGCCTTCTTTTGGACCCATTCGGCATTGTGGTTCTATCGCGAATATAAAGACAAGAAAGATGGTGTACATCATGTCTTTGTTGATGACGATGGTGAAGCCGTGCATCAGCGAGGCGAGCATAATGTTTATGTCCGTCGCTTCTCTTGGCAATGGCGTGTGGCTCATCTGGCCTTATCCGTTGCGGTAATTCTGTTGGTGTTAACCGGTACAGCAGCTCTTTATGCTGAAAGCTTCTGGGCCCCGACAGTAATGAAATGGATAGGTGGAACAGAAATCGCTGCAATTCTTCACCGTATCGCGGCTGCAACTTTTGGTGGCGTCTTCTTTGGCCATGTCGCGGTTATTATGTACAAACTCTTGATTAAACATAGAGGTGAATTCCGCTGGTTCGGTCCTTATTCCTTATTGCCGCGTTGGCAGGACGGACATGATTTATGGGCCATGACCAAATGGTTCTTCGGCCAAGGTCCAAGACCGGTATTCGACCACTGGACCTACTTCGAGAAGTTTGACTACTGGGCACCGTTCTGGGGTATGTTTATTATCGGTGTATCCGGCTTAATGTTGGCTTTCCCGGAATTTACCGGAACCATCTTACCAGGCTGGGTATTTAATGTGGCAACTATTGTACATGGCGAAGAAGCCTTCTTGGCTGCGGTATTCTTATTCACCGTACATTACTTCAACTGTCACTTCCGTCCTGATAAGTTCCCACAGGACATCGTGATGTTTACCGGAGCAATGCCACTAGAAGAATTTATTGAAGAACGTAAAGTTGAATACGATCGTTTGGTTAAAGAAGGTAAACTGGATGAAATTCTGGTTGACCCACCATCGGATAGAGCAACCTTATATTCCAAGATACTCGGTGGAACTCTAATTATCGTCAGTCTGGTATTATTGGTATTGGTATTAACAGGCTTTGTCCAGCATATGTTCATGTAAAAGTATTAGTAAAGGGGTAAGTAAAAAAGGGAAACGATGAAAATTGTTTCCCTTTTTTATTGCTTAATTACTCAAAATTCGGTTTTGATCTTCCGTCTGAATGAATTCTCTGGTTCCCATGTTTTATGTGGGGGAATCAATACTTTTTTTGAGATATGCATTCCCACAAAAATTGTGGGAACGAGAGACTAGGTGTAATTGATAGTTAAAAACCGATAGTGAAAGAGAAAAAAAACAAAAGATAGTTAAAATTATTCTTTGCTCTTTTAATTCTCCATTATCAACTATCCATTATCCTTTATTACATTGTTTTTTTAGCTACCAGCCCTCATATAAAAAAATTACAAAATTCCGATTATTTAACGAGGTTATTTTTATGGATGTATTAGAGCGCATTGATCAGGCTGTTAAAGAATGCCCTGTCATTATTTTTATGAAAGGAACCCCGCAGTTTCCTTCTTGCGGGTTTTCATCTCGAACTGCTCAGGCATTGATTCAGACCGAGGTGCCGTTTTCTTATATCAATGTGTTGGAAGATCCTGAAATTTTTGAGAATCTACCACGTTATGCCGATTGGCCGACTTTTCCGCAGGTTTATGTGGATCATGAGTTGATTGGCGGTTGCGATATTACCCTGGAGCTGTTCCAGCAGGGTGAGTTAAAGAAGATGTGTGAAGCGGCTGCAGCTAAAGCACCACCACAGGAAGAGCAAAGCTAAGTGCTTTGCTTTTTTTTATTGCTTAAACCTTGAAAAACGCAGCCATTGAGCTGCGTTTTTTTTGGGGATTATTGCGACCGACTCTCGAAAAAACTCCACTGATTAACTATTCGGCAGAATAGTTCGGCTGTTTGTTCGGTGTCATATTTAGCGCTATGGGCTTTTTCTTCATTCCAGGGCATTCCGGCTGCTTCACAGGCTTTGGATAATACCGTCTGGCCATAGGCCAAGCCACCTAGAGTGGCGGTATCAAAACTACTAAATTGATGGAATGGGTTGCGTTTAATACCATTGCGTTCCGCTGCAGCATTAATAAAGCTCAGATCAAAGGTGGGATTATGGCCGACTAGAATGGCTCGGGTACACTTTGTTTCTTTAACTTCTTTTCGAATAGGGGAGAAAAGCTCTCTTAGTGCTTCACCTTCTTCTTGTGCCATGCGAAAGGGGTTATAGGGATTTATGCCGGTAAACTTTAAGGCGGCTTCATCTAAATTAGCACCCGGAAAGGGTTCAATATTGGCGGCATAGGTTTCGGCACAATGCAGCAAACCTTCTTCATCCATACGTAGGATAACAACAGCAACTTCTAAGAGAGCATCTTTTTTTGCATTGAATCCGGCGGTTTCGACGTCGACCACCACTGGTAAATAACTTCTAAATCGTTTTGCTAGGTTTTTGCTATAAGAATTATTTGTTGCTGTCATCAAGTTTCCAATGAATTGTTTCTCCGGCACGTAGCGGTATTAAACGCTCCGAGCCAAATGGATAATAGTCCGGTACTTGCCAGTCCTGGCGAAGCAGGCGTATTGTATCAGGATTCCTTTCCAAACCATAAAAATCCGGGCCATTAAAACTGGAGAATTTTTCCAGTTGAAATAAGGCATTGGCTTGCTCAAAGGCTTCGGCATAGAGTTCAATGGCGGCATGCGCCGTATACATGCCGGCGCATCCACAAGCGGTTTCTTTTTTGGATTGAGCGTGTGGTGCGCTATCGGTTCCCAGGAAAAATTTTTCTGAACCCGAAGTGGCTGCTGCAATTAAAGCCTGTTGATGGTCATTGCGCTTTAAAATAGGGAGACAATAATAATGTGGTCGTATGCCTCCAGCCAACATATCATTGCGGTTCATCAGCAAGTGGTGAGCAGTGATCGTAGCGGCTACATTGCTGCCGGTTGACTGCACAAAGTTGACAGCATCGGCAGTGGTGACATGCTCAAATACAACCTTGAGTTCGGGAAAATCCTGCAATAAGGGGATCATCTTTTGATCGATAAAAACCTTTTCGCGGTCAAATATATCAATATTAGCCTGCGTGACTTCACCATGTACCAAGAGTGGCATTTGATGTTTCTGCATCGCTTCCAAGGCTGGGTAACAGTGTTTGATATCGGTAACGCCGGCATCGGAGTTGGTGGTAGCACCAGCCGGATAGAGTTTTACTGCTTTTACTATCCCACTTTCGGCTGCCTGGTTGATCAATTCGGCGCTGCTATTATCGGTTAGATATAAGGTCATTAAGGGCTGGAAGGAATTTCCCGACGGTATACTTTGTTTAATTCTTTCCAAATAGGCCTGTGCTTGTTGAGTATTGGTTACCGGTGGGACCAGGTTAGGCATAATAATGGCGCGTGCAAAACGTTCGCAAGTTTGCGGAACAATATTTTGCAAAACATCTCCATCGCGTAGGTGCAGGTGCCAATCATCAGGGCGGGTAATGGTAATGCTATCCATGGTTATTTCTTTGCTTTTTTCTTTGAGTTGCTATTATTTTTTGCCTTGTGAGCCGACTTTTGATTGTTTTTTTGCGGTTTTTTAACGGCTTTTTTCTTGCTTGATTTTTTAGGGGATTTCTTTTTGGTTTTTTGTTTCTGTGATTTTTTCAGCTCCGCCAAAATCTTCTTAAATATTGCCATAATGACCAGGTTGCCATCGATACTGATATTTTTACCCAATTGGCGGTAGTATTCTTCTAGCGGTTTGGTTTGAGCATTATAGATTTTTAATAGTTCTAATATACTTTTTGGATTATCGTCGGCACGACGCATTAAGATACCACCACAAGCATCGCAGGTGTCTTCTTTAATTTGTGGTTCATAGGACACATTCACTTTACGACCACATTTTAGGCAACTGCGGCGACCGGTTAATCGTCTGATAACCGTTTCGTTATTCACGTCCAGAAAAAATGTGTACTCGGCTACCCGATCAATTTTCTTTAAAAGGGCGTTTAAGGCATCAGCCTGGCCAATGGTATTGGGATAGCCGTTTAAGACATATCCTTTTTCGGCGTCTTTTTTCCCAAGACGTTTTTTGAGTACTTCCAAAATGATGTCATCCGGGACTAACTTACCGGCAAGCATCAATTCCTTAGCTTTTTTTCCGGCGGTGGTTTTTTTTTGCACTGCGTTACGCAATAGGTGACCGACTGATATGTCAGCGATACCAAATTTTTTGGCTAGTAGCTGTGCTTGAGTTTTGCGACCAGAACCTGGTGCACCAAGCATAATAATTTTCATGAAGTCTCTGTCTCTGTCATTCTGGATGTGTTTTGCCAACCGTTGTTAAGCATAGAACGAATTAACTTTGGTTTGCTTAGGATTCGTTTTTTGAACTGCTTAATTTTAAACAATATCAACGTATAAGTCATTGTTTATGTTTTTTAGGACGATTAAAATAGCGCTTTGTCTAATCGTCGGCTTTGGTCGACAACTCGTGGTATCGGTATTATTAATGAATGATCAACAACTCCTTCGTTATTCTCGTCAAATTCTTTTGCCTTATGTGGATGTCGAAGGGCAAGAAAAAATAATTCAATCCCGAGTACTGATTATCGGTATGGGCGGATTAGGCTCACCCGTGGCCATGTATTTGGCGGCAGCAGGGGTAGGGCATTTAGTCTTGTGTGATTTTGATCAGGTTGACCTTTCCAATTTGCAACGTCAGATTGTTCACAATACAGACACTGTTGGAATGAGTAAAGTAGCATCAGCCAGCCAGACCCTAAAACGTTTGAATCCTGACGTCAACATTACTGCCATTGAAGAAAAACTCACGTTGCAGCAATTGGATGAACAGATGCAATTAGCTGATATAGTGATTGATGCCAGTGATAATTTTGAAACCCGCTTTACCATCAATGAAACTAGCTTTAAACACCAGACTCCACTGGTTTCCGGTGCGGCCATTAAAATGGAAGGGCAACTGAGTATTTTTAACAAAACTCCCGAGTCACCCTGCTATCGTTGTTTATATAAAGATGATGGCGGTGAGTTAGCGATGACTTGCTCGGAAAATGGTGTATTGGCACCTCTGGTCGGTATCATTGGTAGTATGCAGGCTCTGGAAGCGTTAAAAATTCTGGCTGATTTTGGTAAAACCCTGGATGGACGTCTATTGCTATATGATGCCTTTAGTATGGAATGGCGACAAATGAAGTTGAAAAAAGATCCTGAATGTCCGGTTTGTAAGGTATAGATATAATCAAATTTTAATAATAAGCATTACTAAGTTCGAATTGTTTTTTCCAGGCTTTTCTCTACACTAATAATAAATCTATAAAATTTATTATTAATCCAAATTTCAGTAACCTACCTTTTGTCTTGGGGGCTGTATGCCATTCAGCGGGCTGGTATTGTTTTCAGCCATTTTTTATCTATTGCTGTTATTTCTTGTCGCCTATTGGGTGGATCAACGAGCCCATGAAAAGTGGGTGCAAAATCCCTATGTTTATACGTTATCCATAGCGGTATTTTGTACTTCCTGGACGTTCTATGGCAGTGTCGGACGGGCGGCGACAACCGGGGCGTCCTTTCTGGCTATTTATCTCGGCCCCATTCTTATGTTTAGTCTGGGTTATCTGGTATTACTAAAAATCTTAACCATTTGTCATCGTCAACATATTACCTCGATTTCCGATTTTATCTCAGCTCGCTATGGCGGCAGCAGGATTCTGGCCGGTTTAGTCAGTATTATTGCCGTAATCGGCATTATGCCCTATATCTCGTTGCAGCTAAAAGCGGTAGCCAGCAGTTATGATTTAATCGGAAGCTATTCTGGTAGTTCGATGTTGATTACCAATCTGTTTCCCCATCAAACGGAATTGATTACGGCGATTTTATTGGCCATTTTTGCCATATTATTTGGTACTCGAAAAATCGATGTTACCGAACAGCATCGTGGCATGGTGGGAGCTGTGGCGTTGGAATCCTTGGTTAAACTGATTGCCTTTTTGGCGGTTGGATTCTTTGTCAGCTTCGGCTTATTTGATGGGGTGGGGGATATTCTGCAAAAAGCAGCTGCAAATCCCGAATTGGCCGAGCTTTCCAGTATTGGTAGATCAATGGCTAGGCAAGATTTTTGGGTGCTAACCGCCTTATCCATGATGGCAATCATCTGTTTACCACGCCAGTTTCAGATTATGATGGTGGAAAATGTTGATAAATCGTATCTTAAAAAAGCTGCTTGGCTATTCCCCCTTTATTTAGTTCTGATCAATCTATTTGTTATCCCCATCGCCATGGCGGGACGACTGACCTTTGAGGGGCAAAATATCAGTCCCGATACCTATGTGTTGGCTTTGCCCATGTTTGCCGAACAATCGCTTTTGACTATTTTGGTTTTTATCGGGGGATTATCGGCGGCGACCGGCATGGTAATTGTGGCATCCATTACCCTCAGTACCATGATCTGTAATGATCTTGTCATTCCTTTATTATTAAGAGAAAAGTTAAAAAAAGTCGGAGATGATTTTGAGATAACACGAACCCTTAAATTAATTCGCCGCATCGCCATCGCCGTGATTTTATTATTGGGTTATCTATATGTGGTGCTGATTGGTGACTCGCATATGTTGGTCAGCATTGGTTTGATATCCTTTGCGGCGGCGGCACAGTTTTTCCCAGCCATAATCGTTGGCTTATATTGGCATAAAAGTTCACGGTTAGGGGCTATTTTGGGATTGTCCGCTGGATTTTTAATCTGGGCCTATACCTTGTTACTGCCTTCATTTGTAAAATCCGGATGGTTGAATGAGCAATTATTGGTTTCTGGACCTTATGCAATTGACATTCTCAATCCCGTAGCACTGTTTGGAGTAAGCGGATTAGGCACTATAAGCCATAGTTTATTATGGAGTTTAATGGCTAACTTCGGAATTTTATTGCTGATCTCCCATTTTTCTCGTTTGGACGAGGAACAGATACAGAATGCGACAAAGTTTACCGAAGTTTTTTCGTTTTCACCGGATAAGCTCATCGGACGAAAAGAACAAACGCCATTATTGGTTTCAGATTTGCGAAATTTGGCGATACAGTTTGCCGGAAAAGACAAGGTTGATTCTGCCATTGAATTGCATATGGAACAATATCATGGTGGTCAGGAGGTTCCAATATTTGCCGATGGTAGTATCCGAAATTTAACTGAGCGCCTTTTGACCGGGGTGATCGGTGCGGCATCGGCAAAAATTGTGGTATCCGGTTTGGAGCATCGTAGTCAGCCGGAAAACAGGCAGATGCAGAAAGTTCTTAACGAAGCTTCGGATGCTATTGCCAATAATTTTAAATTACTGCATGGTGCGATCGAAAATGTTGATCAGGGCATTATTATTCTAGATCCGCAATCACGATTTCTACTTTGGAATGAACGCTTTTGTGAAATTTATGAATTTCCGGCGGATACTCTGCAGGTAGGGACTTCCTTGGAAAGTGTCCTTTATTTTATTAGTCGTCACGATAAGTTTCATGCTGAAGACATTAAACAGCACCTGAATCTACTGCGAGTCGAGGAAAAATTTAACTTTGAACATCAACCCGATTACGAGTTATTTATTGAAGTTAGAGGAAATCCATTGCCCGAAGGCGGTTTTGTTATTACCTATACGGATATTAGTGAGCAGAAAAAAATTGAAGCCACTATCCGTAAGATTAATGAGTCTTTGGAAAATCGAGTTGCCGAAAGAACCAGGGAAATTCAGCTTGCCAACCAAGCCTTGGAAAATTCCTTACAACAATTAAAAGATACCCAGGAACAGTTAGTGCAGTCGGAAAAAATGGCTGCTTTAGGACAACTAGTTGCAGGGGTGGCACATGAAATTAACACACCTATCGGGGTATGCGTAACCTCCGTGTCTTTTTTAGCGGATAAAGCCGAATATATCCAACAGCAACATGATAATAAAAAACTGTCCGCCAGAGAGTTTAATGATTTTCTGGAAAGTTCAAAGAGCGGTCTTGAATATGCTATGCAAAATCTAGAGCGGGCTGGTAGTTTAGTGAAGAGTTTTAAACAACTATCGGTACAGGAATACAGTGAGGAACGTCATTCTATACGGCTTTACGGACATCTGGAAAATATATTCTTACACTTATCGCCTCATCTGCATGAATTGAATCCTCATATCGCAATTAAAGGGGATGAGGGTTTTCAACTTTATACCTATCCGGGGATTATTTCGCAGATCTTTACCAGTTTGATTTTAAACTCCTTAAAACACGGCTTTGTCCTAATGGAGGACGGTATGGGAATCATTGATCTTTCTTATCAAAGTGATGAAAAAAGCTTGCGGATAGAATATCGAGATAATGGTGTTGGAATGGATCAGGAGCAGGTCGATAATATTTTTGAACCGTTTTATACCACAACCCGAGAAAAAGGAGATGTTGGTTTAGGAATGCATATTGTGTTTAATCTGGTAACACAACTCCTTGGTGGAACAATTACTTGTCAAAGTGAATCGGCTCAAGGGGCTGTATTTAATTTGCAAATCCCTTTGCAATAAGGAAAATAGCAAATTATCGTAAAAATGTATGAAACCTAACAAAAAATGTGCACGAACTTGGTGCACAAGTTTGAACAAATTCAGGAAGTTTGCGTCAAAAACTGTTTTTTTTAGAGAAATTGCAGGATAATAGCGCCTTTAGATAAAAGAAACGCAATGGTATAAGGGCGACTATGAGCATTAAATCGGATAATTGGATCCGTCGCATGGCGGAAAATGAAGCAATGATTGAACCGTTCGAACCCGGTCAGGTACGAGAGTCCAACGGTGAACGGATAATTTCCTATGGCACGTCCAGCTACGGTTATGATGTACGTTGTTCCAATGAATTTAAAATTTTTACCAATATCAATTCCGCCATTGTCGATCCCAAAGATTTTGCTCATGAGAGTTTTGTTAATGTTCAGTCGGATGTCTGCATTATTCCGCCTAACTCATTTGCTTTGGCGCGAACCATCGAATATTTTAAGATACCGCGGAATGTTTTAACCGTTTGTTTAGGTAAGTCGACCTATGCACGATGTGGAATTATTGTTAATGTAACGCCATTAGAACCGGAATGGGAAGGACAGGTGACACTGGAATTTTCTAATACTACGCCGCTACCGGCAAAAATTTATGCCAATGAAGGCGTCGCGCAAATGTTATTTTTCGAATCCGATGAAGTGTGCTCTACTTCTTATAAAGATCGGGCCGGTAAATATCAGGGTCAAACCGGAGTGGTAACTCCCCGAACCTAAGCTTGCTCCTATCTGCTAAATCGCGTCCTAAGTGTCAATTTGGGAGATTGTTCTAATCTCCCCTACCTCTCTTTCTAGATTTAACGAATATTCGTGTTAAAATTTCCTCAATATAGAAAAGGGGGGAGTATGCACGTCACTATTGTAAATGTTTTTGTAAAGCCGGAATTTATTACCGCCTTTATTGAAGAAACCCGAAAAAATCATCAAGGTTCCGTTCAGGAACCGGGTAATCATCGATTTGATGTGTTGCAACATCCCGATGAGCATGGTCACTTTGTATTATACGAGGCCTATGCCACAGAAGCTGATGCCAAAGCGCATAAGGAAACCGCTCATTATTTGGCCTGGCGTGAAGCAGTAGCTGATATGATGGCCAAACCAAGGGAAGGAATTCCTTTTGACGGCTTATTTCCCCAAAATCCTTAAAATTAACGTATTAAATATGATGAATAATTTTACTATTGCCCGCCTTCCTCAAATTGTTTTCGGTAACGGGACCATATTCCAGTTGCCGGAAAAAATAAAAACTTATGGTTATCAAATATTGCTGGTTACCGGACGGAGTGCTTTTATTAACACGCCGATTTGGGAACAATTAAAACAACAGTTTGCCGAAGAAGGGATCAGTTACGCTCATATCACCGTATCCAGTGAACCCTCACCGAGGGTAGTGGATGACTTTGTACAGCAATATAGCAATCAAAAAATTGATGTTGTTGTTGCCATTGGCGGCGGTAGTGTCCTGGATTGCGCTAAGGCCATTGCCGGATTATTGCCTAGTGGTGATTCGGTAATGGAATATTTGGAAGGCGTGGGGAAAAGAAAAGCTTTTAGCGGTTCGACTATACCTTTTATTGCCTGTCCCACCACAGCCGGTTCAGGTAGTGAAGCAACCAAAAATGCGGTACTCAGCGAACGTCATGCCGATGGTTTTAAAAAATCCTTTCGTCACGATAATTTAATCGCTCAGGTCGCCATTGTCGATCCCGACCTATTAGCGTCTTGCCCGGATAGGCTATTGGCCGGTAATGGTCTGGATGCTTTTACCCAACTACTGGAAGCCTATGTTTCTATTCGTGCCAATCCCATGATCGATTCTTTGATTTTGCCTGCCATAAATGGATTTAAAGATGCTATTTTTCCGGCTATGGAAAATCGTGATCCAAAAGCCCTAAGTGCATTGGCCTACGCCTCATTAACCTCCGGTATAGCACTAGCTCAAACCGGCTTGGGCGTTGTCCATGGTTTAGCCTCACCGCTGGGTGCTTATACGGTCGCACCACATGGAATCGTTTGTGGGATAATGTTGGCGGAAGGGATGAATACCAATATACAGGCACTAAAAGCAAGAGATCCGGAAAGTCCTGCTTTGGCCCGTTATGCCAAAATTGGGGCTGTTATTTCTAATCAGAATGAAAATTTAGCTCAAGATAATTTATTGGATGCTTTAATTTTTACACTTAAAAATTGGGAAAAACGCCTTAATCTTCCTACTCTGTCTGACTATGATATAACAGAGGCAGACCTGGATAAAATCGTGGCTAATTGCCGTGGCGGCAGTATGCAGACCAATCCGATATTATTAGGTGATGATGAGATAAAACAATTATTGTTAACTAAACTGTAGATTTACTGCTGCGATTGTTGCCTGACCCAATGACAATCCACCGTCATTGGCAGGTAACTTTTGGGGACTAAGTACCTGATAGTTTTTATCTCGTAACAATTGACTGGTGTGTTCTAATAAAATTCGATTTTGGAACACTCCACCGCTTAAGACCACTGTATCAAAATGCTTTGTCTTTCTGAGTTTTTCTGTCATTTTAACCAGAGATTGGGCTAATCCTAAATGAAAGCACGCTGCAATTTCGGGAACTGGTTGATTGTTGTTTAAGTCATTTAAAAGCGCTTGCCAAGTAGGTTGCCAATTAAAAACCAAACCATTATCTTGCTCTTTGATAGCGGCAATATAAGTTTTGGATTGTTCTAAAGTTATTTGTTGGATAACCGTTTCAGCCTGACTTTCCAGTTCTATTGCGGCCTGTCCTTCGAAATAAACATTTTCAGTACAAATTTCTAAGGCTGCTGCCACACCATCAAATAATCGACCTGCGGAGGAAGCTAACGGACTGTTTAATCCCTTATCTGCCATAGTTTTTAAAGTGGAAAGCGGTTTTTGATTTAAAAACTGAAAAATGGCCAACTCGCCATATTTTTGGTTTAGCTGCTCCCAATCTTCATCGAGTTGCCATAAATGGGCTAAGGTATTGCGCCACGGTTCATACATGGCTTTGGCGCCACCCAACATAGGGGACGGTTTGAACCAGGCCATACGTTGGGATTCCTTATAATCACAGAGTAAAAATTCACCTCCCCAGATGGTGTTGTCTTCTCCAAATCCCAGACCATCCAGGGCAATTCCCAGTACTTTAGGGCAATCAATCGGCATTTGATACTCCGCCATAACGGCTGCAATATGGGCATGATGGTGTTGTACCTCGATTAACGCCAATGACTTGTCCGAGGCCAGTTGTTGACCCGCTTGGGTGGAGAAATAGTCCGGATGTTTGTCTACAACAATGGCGTGGGGTTGGTGTTCAAATAGTTGAGTATACAATTTCAAGTTGTGATGATAATCCCTTAAGGTCGGGGCATTTTCTAAATCGCCCATATGCTGGGAGACAATGGCTTGGCCATCTTTTAGTAAACAAAAGGTGTTTTTTAATTCGGCTCCCATGGCTAGAATCTGTGGTGTATTTTCAAATCCGGGGGGTAATTTTATTGGTGCGGGTGCATAGCCTCGGGCACGACGGATAATACGAAGTTGCTGGTCGGCAATTCGTAGCACGGAATCATCGAGGCGATTAATAATATCGCGATTATGCAATAAGAAATAATCGGCAATGGTCTTTAGTCGCTGGATTGCGTCTTGATTGTCAATGCATTGTGGCTCATCACTGCTATTACCCGAAGTTAATACAATCGGAGCACCCAATTGAGTCATGATTAAATGATGTAAGGGAGTATAGGGCAGCATAAAGCCCAAGCCGTTTTGACCTGGTGCAATGTCCTCCGGGAGTGATTTGCCGCTGGCTTGTATAATGACGATAGGTGCACTTTTATCCCTGAGCTGTGCTTCCTCATCCTGACTGACTTGGGCATATTTCCGTATGCTTTCAATATCAGGGGCCATAAGAGCAAAGGCTTTGGCATAACGTTTTTTGCGATGCCGTAGGGTTTGAACCGCTTCGGTATTGGTGGCGTCACAAGCTAAATGGATTCCACCCAGCCCTTTAATGGCTAGAATTTTACCCTGCCTAAGCAGCTTAGCTGCAGCGGATATCGCTTCATTTTTTAAGGCTATTTGCTCACTCTGATTGTTTTCCAACCAGATATGGGGACCACAATCATCGCAGGCGTTGGGTTGGGCGTGAAATCGCCGATCAGCCGGGTCTTCATATTCGGCTCGGCAGTTATCACAGAGGGGAAATTCCACCATACTGGTATTATTGCGGTCATAGGGGATTTTCTTAATAATGGATAAACGTGGACCACAGTGAGTACAATTGGTAAAGGGGTATTGATAACGACGATTGCTGCTGTCTAGAATATCCTCTAAACAGGCCGGACAGGTAGCGGCATCAGGGGAAACATTGGTTTGTACCTGGCCATCATGACTGGCGGTAATAATAAAATCGTCATGCTCTAAATCCTTGTTTAAAGGTTGCGTGGTAATCTTATCCACTTGAGCCAAGGGCGGTAGATCATTTTCGAGGTGATGTAAAAACTCTTGTAGTTTCTCTTCTTGTGCCCAAGCTTGTATGGTTACACCTCCGGCATCATTCCAAATCTCTCCTTTAACATCACATAGATGGGCAATATGCCAGACAAAGGGGCGAAAACCTACCCCCTGAACAATGCCTTGGACGCGGATTTGTAATGCAGACACTTTTTTATTTTCCATTTCATTATTATAGTCATTAATAATAGTCCAGATAATGAAAAATTTTTCCGGATACTAGGAAAAAGCGCGGAGTTTATAAGTATAAATGAGCACTTTTGACGCAGTAATCGGGAAAATTATTCGTTAGATGGGCTGTTATTCTAGTGGACTGTACACACCATACAAGGATCAAAAGAACGCACAATATGTTGAACGGCGACCGGATTTTTTTCACCTTCCATTACCGGGGCATTTAGTAATGCCTGCTCCAAAGCGCCGCGTACACCATTAATATCTCTGGGTGAAAAATTCCAGGTAGTCGGGGCTACAATCTGATAATTCAGAATACGTCCTTTTTTCACCCTTATCCAATGTCCCAAGCTCCCTCGGGCCGCTTCCACCAAACCAAATCCTTGCGCTTCATCCGGCATTTTTCCGTGTTCACAATAAGGTTCTTTGATTTTAATTTCGCCAATCCAATTTTGCATGGCTATGGTGACTTGAGCAATTTCCATTAATCGAGCTATAACTCGGTTACGGACATTTCCGCCACTTTGTTGTACTAGGTCGCGTATTAATGGATGACCATTAACCATTTGTCGGGCTAAGGCGCCGACCTCAACGACCTGGTTGTCCAGGCGAGGAGCTTTACACCAGGTATAGGCGTTGCTTTTGTCTGCTAACGGGATAGTTACCCCTTTATAGGGATGGGCGGCTTGATTTTGGTGGTCCATCCATGAATGACTAATATCTTCGCTAATGGTATCCGGATTAAACTCAACTAATTGTTTGTCCCAAACACCTCTTAAAAAAAGATGGCTGTCATCTTTTTCATAGGCGCCATAACTCATAAAGATATCGCTGGCTCGTCCCAGTTCGCATAGATTTAAATCATGAGCCAGATTTAAAAAATGGGCAAAGTCTCCGGGATTCGTTTTTTGATTTTGTGTATCCAACCAATTATCCAACTCTTGCTGACTTTTTAAATCAATAATCGCTTCCAGGTTATCGGCAAATAGCGTTTGTTCCAAAAAGCGTCGAAAATTTTGCAAAATACTTTGTATACGAATTTTTTCCTGAATGGCAATGGAGCGTGTGGTTCCACCCGGTTGAATGGCTAGACTATGCGGCCATTTCCCAGCTAATAAGCCCATAAGGTGTAAAAATTCCGCACGGGGCGGTAGAATTTCTTTGGTAGCACTGCCGCTCACCGCTTTGAAGCGTCTTTGTATTAGGTCAAACCAGCTTTTGCCGGAATAAACATTGCGGGCAAAGTCAGGCATAAAGAACAGGTAAAAATGGGTCAGGTGATCGGCGACATTCTCATTGCCTAAAATCAAGTTAGTTGCAATGCTCCCGTTAGGGGACATTGATATTCCTTGCGCATCAGCGAGAGCACGAGCCGTAGCTACCGATTGGGAAACGGAACAGATACCGCAAATGCGAGGCGTATAGACCAAGGCGTCATTGGGATCTTTACCGTGCAAGATTTGTTCAAAACCACGATAGAGGGGGGAAACCACCCAGGCATCCTGGACTCGGTTATCCTTAATATCCAATTGAACTTCCAGATCGCCTTCAACACGGTTAAAGGGACCGACGATTTTACGACTCACTTTTTGCCTCCTTGCTTACCTTCGATTGCTGATTTTCCCGGCGGAATACATATATGGTCGGAGCGGGAATTGGTTCGTAAGCGGGGTGGAGTCGCCGCTTTTGATAAAGAAGCCAGGGCGACAAACCAGGCTTTTGGCATATCGGTGGGCAAACCCATAGGGATCCCGGCAATTTTGGGTGTTTCCATAAAAGGATGCGAGGGACGTTCAAAATCCGGAGAAGTGCAATTAATACAAGCGTATCCACCTCGCAAACAAGAACCCTCACCATTCCATAAGCGGGTATTGCAATCGGCATGGGCTTGGGTTCCTAAACAACCCATATGCTCCATCATGCAGCCTAATTCAGAGGGGTTCACTGCACTGGCTTTAAATTCATAATATTCATTGCGCGGACAGGCATGATGAACCAAATGATCGGCATAGCTGCGCGGGCGTCCTAATTCGTCCAGATGCTGTGTGGATAATTCGTTAAAAGCCAGTTGAATTAGGGTTTCCGTTACCCAGTTGGGGTGGGTGGGACAACCGGCAATATTAATAACCGGCAACTTGGACTGGCTTTGAAAATTATCGCCTAACACGCCCCGTTTTAATTTGCCTTCGTATTGTAAGCCACAGCTATCGGTAGGATTATCTCCGGCACTGGTAATTCCACCATAGGCTGCACAACTGCCAATGGCTACTACGTGTAGGGCTTGGTTGGCCAATTCCTGAATCAACTGTAACATGGTTTTATCAGAGCCGGACAGGCGATGAAAAGCGCCGCTACCATTTGGACCGCGAATAACGGAACCTTCCAAACAAAGAATATCCAAAGACAATTTACCGGAAAGAATATCGTCACATAGTTGATGAAAGTCGTCATCACACGATTCGCTCAAACTTGGATGCCAGAGCAGATTAATTCCAGCTCCCTCAAACATAGAGAGCAGATCGGGGCCTTCGGCACAGAGCAGCGACATAGAGCAACCGCCGCAGCCACCGGATTGTAACCAGAGCAGGTTCTTTTGTTCACTCATTCCGTTTGTTCCCCTTTTAAGGGAATGGTCAGGGTGAATAGGGCACCTCCATCGGGATGATTTTGAGCCGTTAAATCACCATCCATATCCTTGGCTATTCCATAACTAATATATAATCCCAAACCGGTTCCTTTGCCGACATCTTTGGTGGTAAAAAAGGGGTCAAAGACTTTTGGTAATGCTTGATCCGGTATACCTGGTCCTCGATCTTGAACCTGGATAAGTATGCTATCGTCGAGTTTTATCGTAGTGATATTAACTTGTTGATGTTCTTGATTTTCCATGACATCGACGGCATTTTGAATCAAATTGACTAGAATTTGGTGGACCTGGCCTTTACGACCAAATACACTCACCTGTTCTGCTAGCTGTAGGTTTATCCGGGGCTTAATGCGACAGGCTTTTGTCACCCATTCCAGCGCTGTATTGACGGCATTGGAAAGGTCAAATTGACTGGCTGTTTCTTTTTGGTTGCCTGAATAACGGCGCAAATCCTGAACAATCTCTTTTACCCGCTCGGCACCTTCCAGAGTACCGTCGATTAATGAGACGATATCGTTCATAATCCGGTCAATTTTTAATTCTTTACGCAGTTCCTGTAACGATTGCGATTGTTCTTTTTCGTCGATGGCCTGAATATAGGTGGAAATATTCTTTTCATAGCGTGCCAGGGCATGCATATTGCCAAATACAAAACTAATGGGATTATTTAATTCGTGGGCTACTCCGGCCACTAAACGACCCAAAGAAGCCATTTTTTCCGACTGTACCAATTGCAATTGGGTCTGCTTGAGTTTATCGTGAGCCTGAGCCAGTTCGCTATAAGCCTTACGCAGTTCACCCAAGGGCCGACCAATCAGTACCATGCCCAATAAACGCCCATCGTGTTCATAACGTGAGGAACAGTTCATTGCCAACGGGATTTGCTGGCCATTGCAATCGAGCATTTTTACCTCACAATCGATGATACTCTCGCTCCCCAGTTTATCGGGAAAGGAGTCCACCAGAAATTTTGATTCTTCGGCAAACAACAGACTTAGAGGTTGATGGATTAAAGATTCCTTAGGACGACAAGTTAAGGTTTCCAGAACGCGATTGACCTGTTGTATGCGACCTTTAATATCGCATACGATTAACACGTCGGTCATGGAGCTTAATACGGAACTAATAAATTGTTGTGCTTCTTCCAAAGCAATGTTTTTTTCTTCCAATTCGACCTGAGAATGAACCAGATCGGCGTATACTGCATCCATTTTATGGATAACATCAATCCAGACTTCTTCGCTGATCTGCTCCTGTTGCTCGGCATCGGTTAGTCCGGCTTGTCCACTTAAGGAATCCTTGCCTGTTTCTGACGGAGAAGAGTGGGATGAAGGTAAGGTCATATCAGTCTTTTTCTTCTGCTTTTATTAAACCATAGCGTTCCAGTTTATTACGCAATCCTACTCGAGACAATCCCAGTTCTTTGGCGGCTTGGCTTTTGTTCCAGCGATGACGGATTAAACATTCCTTAATAATACGACTTTCCAGGGTTTCGATGCGTCGTTTTAAATCGCCATCACAACTGCTTAATACGACCTGCTCTTCTTCTTCTTCGACCGGAGTGGCCCGTAATACGCGAGGACTCAAGAGATCAGCACCCAAAGTCTCTTCATCGGACATTACCAGCATATGACGAATTTCATTTTGTAATTCCCGTACATTACCAGGCCAATGATATTGCAGCATACACTCCATCGCTTCGTCGGAAAACCCGTTGACTTTTTTTGACAACGCTTGCATTGCCTTATCTAATAAAGCCTCTGCAATCAGTGGAATATCAATATTCCGCTCACGTAATGGTGGTAATTGGACAGTAACTGTTGCTAAGCGATAATAGAGATCTTCACGGAAATTACCACTGCGTACCTCTTGTTCCAGGTTTTTATTGGTGGCGGCAATAACTCGGACATCGACCTTGCGGGTACGACCACTGCCTAAGGGGCGAATTTCACCTTCTTGTAGGACTCGTAATAATTTTACCTGAAAAGCCGCTGAAACCTCGCCGATTTCATCTAAAAACAAGGTACCGCCATTGGCCCGTTCAAATAGGCCGATACGATCATCCACCGCGCCGGTAAAGGCGCCACGTTTGTAGCCGAATAGTTCACTTTCCAGCAATTCATCGGGTAAGGCACCACAGTTTTCCACAATAAAGGGTTTGTCCCAACGTAGGCTATTATAATGCAGGGCACGAGCGGCCAACTCTTTACCGGTTCCTGATTCGCCGGTGACTAATACTGAAATGTCATAAGGGGAAACCCGTCGAATCCGTTCACAAACCGTATTCATACTGCTATCGGGTGAACGGATAATGCCATCTTCGCAATGGTAGCGATCACGCAGAACGCTACTTTTTTTCAGCATCTCCTTTTCCATCCGCTCCGGCGTCATTTGCAGTTCGATAGAGAGGATTTCGTTTTGCTGTTGTAGCTCAAACAGCCGGGAAGCGTTTTTTAAAACTAATAATAAACTATCGGGGTGCCAGGGTTTGGTAATATATTGATAGATACCGACATCGTTGATGGCGGCAATCATATCTTCGGAGTCCGTATAACCTGAGATTATCATGCGAATTACGTCAGGCCATTTATCGCGCACCACTTTTAGGAACTCTACGCCGGTCATCTCCGGCATGCGTTGATCACAGAGGATTATCTGTACCCATTCCGCTTGTAGAATTTTTTCCGCTTCGGCAATGGTATTAGCGGTTTTAACCTCGAAGTCATCAATTAAAATCCGTTCCAAAGTTTCCAGACTACGGACTTCATCATCAACAATAAGTAGGGTGGGTTGATTCATTAGACTGGACTCCCTGCAGTTTTAACCGGATCGCTGGTGCGTCGGTGTTTGGCAAGCGTCAGCGGGGTTCTGGATTTGGGGATTTTATAAACAAAGTTATAACGGGCAACATGGTAGCTGGGATCAAAGCCGTAAAAGTTCAATCGCATTTTTTCCAGCTCCTGTTGGCGGTATTCTGCCAAAGGTTTTATTTTTTCGTCAGTTTTACGGCGGGTATTTTTAATGCTTAACCACTCATTAAAAATTGCCAATTTGGCTGTTGTGGTGGCTTTGGCTTTCACCTCGTCGATAAATTCATCCCGTTCGTGATCAAAGACCAGATTTACCAATCCTAAGGATAAGGCTTCCTCTGCTCCCATGGGTAGGCGGCCCTGAGTAATTTGACTTACGTTTTCATCGCCGACATAACGAGGTAATAAATAAGTCCAGTATTCGGAACCATAGAGATTGCCCATATCCTTGTAGTGAGGATTTAAAATCACACTGCGATGTGCCCAGACTTCATCCGCCGCTCGGGCTAAAAATACCCCACCGGCACCGGCATTGGACTGCAGGGCGGAAATGGTTATATGGGATGTGGTATTTATGATCTCCAGAGCCAAATCATCGATGGCATTAATATTTTCCCAGGATTCGTCGGCGGTACTATCGGCGGCTTCAATCTGGTTTAGGTGCATTCCATTGGACCAGAAATCGCAGCCACCCATTAGAACAATAATCTTGGTATCCTGCTGTTTGGCCGCCTTATAAGCCGACAATAATTGTTGGCATTGTCGAGTACTCATGGCGCCATTGTAAAAAGAGAAATACAGATAGCCAATTTCCCTTTCCTGCTGATAAACAATCTCTTTATATGTGTCGGGATGATCATCAGCTAGATAAAGAATATCCGATTGCTTTAACTCTTCGACTAATACTTGTGCGGCAGGAAGTTTAAAGGGATGGTCGCTGTTTTTATCGCGTAGATGACCAATCCAAATAGCTCCGTCGATTGTCCTACAACAAACGGCATTGTCTGTATATGCAATGATTTGTCCGGGATTACTGTCAGCAGATTTTTCGGTAAGTTGTGCGGGATGAGCATTATATAAAAATACTTTTCGTCCCATTAAAGTATCTTTTACCCCTGGAAATCCATCGGCAGAACGGATTTTGGCTAATATCTGTTCACTTGTCTCATGTTGCCAAACGATTTGTCGGTCGGCTTGAGTCATTAAGGGACGGAACTGACCTTTGACATTGTTATAATTTGCTAAAGGAGTGGGTTTGAAATCTTTATTTTGGTAGTTTTGAATTGCTAGTTTGATGGCATCAAATGCGGCTTCGGTAACTTCATTGCGGTAAAGGCTTGCCTTACTGGCCTTGCGCATGGGAAATTCCATACTGGCCCAAATATCTCCACCATCCATTTCAGCATTAGCCTGTAGAACGGTCACACCCCACTGCTGCTCGTCATTTAAAATGGCCCAATCCAGTGCTGACGGACCACGATCGCCAACAATACCGGGATGGACAATTAAACAGGTATAATTTTTCCAAATCTGTTCGTGAATGGCGCGTTTTAAAAAGGGAGCAATAATCAGATCGGGCTGGAACAATTCCACGGCTTCCTGGCTGACTATATCGTTTACATCAAACTCTATGGAAACATCATGGCCCATTTGTTGTAGTTCAACAAATAATCTCTGACTCAAGCTGTTAAAAGCGTGGGTTAAGAATAGTATCCGCATGTTAGGCCCATATTTTTAATTTTAAGTCCGATGCTATTATTATCCTAGAAAACTCAGTTGCCATCTACTGCGGTTCCCTTAAGCACTAAATCTTAAGGATTTTCTGGAACATTTTGGCTTCACCAGTAGGGTGGCTACAAGAAAAACCTAGGCGGCCCCACCAAAATAACCCATGAAATCCTTAATCTTCAGCACTTATGGGGGCCGCCCAGGCTGAACCTCGCTACGAAGTCAACTGAGTTTTCTAGGATTATGAAAAAAATGTTATAAAAAAATTTAAACATCCAGGGGATATCATTAATAATTAACAAATTCGAGGTAACTGTTCACCTGTTAACCAATCTACTACACGGCTACCACCAAAAGTGGTTTCCATTTGCACAAAGGCATGTTCATCTTCAACCACTTCGCCTATCATAGCGGCTTCTTGGCCTAATGGATGGGTACGCATCACCGCCAGTAATTTGTTTGCATCATCGGCTGAGCAGATACAAATTAATTTGCCTTCATTAGCCACATAAAGCGGATCCAATCCCAATAATTCACAGGCTGCTGCAACGGCAGGTTTAATGGGAATATCGGCTTCACGAAGTTTCATGCCTACATTGGACTGCTGGGCTAATTCGTTTAGTGTTGTTGCCAAACCGCCACGGGTAGGATCGCGTAAACAGCGGATATCCGGTACTGCCTCAACCATATCGGCAATTAATGTGTGCAAGGCTGCTGAATCCGATTCAATACTCGTTTCAAATTCCAGGTTTTCGCGGCTGGACATAATGGCCACACCATGATCGCCCATGCTGCCATTGACTAAAATAACATCGCCGGGTTGAGCCTTGTCTCCTGAAATATTAACTCCTTCAGGCACGATGCCAATGCCGGTCGTGGTTATAAATACGCCATCACCTTTACCTTTCTCCACGACCTTGGTATCACCGGTAATGACTGGCACGCCTGCTGTTTTCGCAGCTTCTCCCATACTGGCGACAATTTGTTCCAACTGTTCCAAAGGAAAGCCTTCTTCTAAAATAAAACCTGCGGCTAAATACAGTGGCTTAGCCCCCGACATGGCCACATCGTTAACCGTTCCGTGTACCGATAAAGAGCCGATATCACCGCCGGGGAAGAATAGGGGTGAGATGACATGCCCATCGGTACTCATCACCATCCGACCCTGTTGTACTGCAAATAAAGCCTGATCATTGGCCTGAGCTAATAACTCATTATCGAAATACTTAACAAACATCTCCTGAATTAACTGCGCCATGGCACGACCACCACTACCATGGGTCATATCCACATGGCCATTACGAATATTTAGACGTTGGCTAAAACGAGTGCTCATTAATAAAATACTCCATAATTAAAAAGAATTGAGTAGTCAGAATAAAACATCAATTGTGTTTTAGGTATCTGGTTCCCATGTTGTACGTGGGAACCCGTATTGCTAGTTTGTTCGGTCATTAAGTCTTAATATATGCATTCCCACATACAATGTGGGAACGAGGTGCATACTATTTCTGACTCCTGACTCCTGACTCCTGACTCCTGACTCCTGACTCCTGACTCCTGACTCCTGACTCCTGACTCCTGACTCCTGACTCCTGACTTCTGACTTCTGACTTTTAGTTTTTCCTAAACCTTCCATAGGTCCAATACGCCGCACAGGCTCCTTCTGAGGAGACCATACACGAACCCATGGGATTTTCCGGGCTACATACTGTACCAAATAATTTACAATCAGTAGGCTTCTTAACGCCGCGTAAAATGGCCGGGCATTCACAGCCTTTAATATCATTAGCTTGAATATTTTCGACATTAAAACGCTTTTCCGCATCAAACTCGGCAAAAGGCTTTTTAATTTGTAAGGCGCTATAGGGAACCAAGCCCAACCCCCGCCATTCAAAGGCGCGGCGCAGCTCCATCACTTCTGCGACCAGAGATTGGGCCTTGGTATTTCCTTCTCGGCTGACCACACGGGTATATTCATTTTCTACATCATGACGGCCTTCATTAAGCTGCCTAATTAACATTAGGGCCGATTGCATAACATCTAATGGTTCAAAACCTGCGATGACCACCGGACGTTGAAACTCTTCGGCAAAAAATTCATAGGGTTGACTGCCGATTATAGAGCTAACGTGAGACGGACCAAAAAATCCGTCTATGGAAACCGAACCCATTTCCCGCACTTCGGGAGATTCTAAAATATTTTGTATTGCAGCAGGTGTTAAAACATGATTACAGAACACGGAAAAGTTTTTTAATCCCAGTGCTTGAGCCTGTTTAATAGCAACTGCGGTAGGTGGAGTCGTAGTTTCAAAGCCTATGGCAAAAAAGACTACCTGTCGATCCGGATTGTCCTTAGCTATTTTTAAAGCATCTTGGGTGGAATAGACCATACGTACATCGCCACCGGCGGCTTTAACCTTTAATAAGCTCTTACGTTCGCTAGCGGGAACCCTTAAAAGATCACCATAGGTGCAGAGAATCACATCTTCTTGTTCGACTAAAGCAATGGCATTATCTATACGGCCTATAGGTAATACGCAGACCGGACAACCGGGACCATGAACAAACTTTACATTGTCCGGCATTAAATCCTGCACACCATATCGGAAAATTGCATGGGTGTGACCACCGCAAAACTCCATCAAGTTATAGCTACGTTCCCCTTGAGCTTCTTTGGCTATAGCACCTGCCAGAGTTTGTGCCAAGTCATGTTGACGAAATTCTTCAACATACTTCATATTGCTCATGATGCGCTCTCCGCATCGGTATCAGTTAATCCCGCCTGAGCAAATAATTCCAAAGTCTTTTGTGCTTCCTCTTCACTGATTTTATTGAGTGCATAGCCCACATGGATTAATACATATTCATCTACCTTGGCATCCTCGACCAATGCCAGGGAGACCTCTTTTTTTACTTCCCCCAAAGCCACTGTAGCCATATCACTCGTTTCGTCAATGGAAACAATTTTTGCCGGTAAAGCCAGACACATATTTAATTACCTATTGCTGCTAATTGATGGGTTGCCTTAATCCATTGATACCAGGTATCCATACCTTCACCGCTGGTAGCAGAAACCTGTAATACCTTAATACCTGGATTAACCTGACGGGCAAAATTAATACATTTTTCTACGTCAAAATTTAGATAGGGAAGCAGGTCGATTTTATTGAGGAGCATTAAATCCGCAGCGTGGAACATATCGGGATATTTAATTGGTTTATCTTCCCCTTCGGTCACAGATAAAATCGCCACTTTATGGGCCTCGCCCAGATCAAAAGCAGCGGGGCAGACCAGATTGCCGACGTTTTCAATAAATAATACGCTATTATCATCCGGTTGCAGGGATTCCAGGGCATGGCCGACCATATGGCCATCCAGATGACAACCTTTACCGGTATTGATTTGCAAGGCTTTAATGCCGGTAGCACGAATCCGCTCGGCATCATTAGCAGTTTGTTGATCACCCTCGATCACCGCCATAGCAAGCTCATCTTTTAAGTCGTCAATAGAACGGGTTAATAAAGTCGTTTTGCCGGAACCTGGACTGGAAACCAGATTTAAGGCCAAAATACGCTGCTCGGAAAAACGACGACGATTGGCATCCGCATATTGATTGTTTTTACTTAGAATATCCTCTTCAATCTGTACCATACGAGATTGGGATAAACCGGGAGCATGGGCACGGGCGGGACCTTGGCCATAGTCATGATTCTCATCACTATGAGTATGGGCATGATCATGGTCGTGATTATGGGAATGATCATGTGCATGAGAGTGCTCATGGTCGTGGCTGTGATCATGGTGTTCATTACTATGCTTATGATCGTGTTTATGATCGTGTTTATGATCGTGTTGGTGATCATGTCCTTCTATCTTGGTTTCACCTTCACCACATCCGCATACGGTACACATTTATTCTACCTCCAGTTCTTTAATTCGCATCTCTTCGCCTGCCGTTACCTGTAATTGATAACTGCCGCAATTGGGACAGGCGGAAAATAATTGTTTGGCGGCAACGTTTTCAGAACATTGCATACACCAAGCCTGACCAGGAATATTGACAATCTCAAGTTTAGCTCCATCGGCCAGACTATTTTTCATCACCACATCAAAACCAAACTTCATGGCTTCGATCTCTACGCCGGATAATTCACCAATCTCCAGCCAGACGGTCTTTACTTTGCGATAGTTTTGCTTTTCCGCATTCTCTTCAAGGGCTGCTAAAATGCCCTCGCAGAGTGAAATCTCGTGCATAAATTAACTCATATTCAGTTCATAGGAAACGCAAGGATCGATTGAATTTAACCAAAGCTCTGCTTGCGTTTTTAAGGCCTCATCGCTATCCGCCTTAATATTCTGTAATCCTTGTGCAGCCACACCATTTGGGTGAAAGTTCCATTCCGTAGGAGCCAGAATCTTAAAATCGGCGACAATGCCATCTTTTAATTTAATCCAATGGACTAAACGCCCACGGGCCGCTTCCACTTGAGCCAAGCCATAACTTTCGCCTTTATGTTCCGGTACAAGGATGTTGTCATTGCCTTTAATCTGCTCCAACTGAATATGCAAAATTCGTGGCAACTCGGCCAACTCGACCAAACGAGCCACTAAACGGGTTAATAAACCATTGCTATATTGCTCTTGTAATTGGGTCAAAATAGGATGATTTTGCATCCTTTGCAGAGGTGTGGTCTCATAAAACTGACTATCCCAAGATGGCTGAGCAATAAACTGTTCAATATTTTCCTGTTTAAATCGTTGATCCAGTAGCGCTTTATCCAATTCGGGCAAAAACTGGATACTATTTTTACCTGACAGCTCCCAATTCATATCAAAAACATGATGTATTAATCGTGTCGCAATAGTATTGTAATGGTTTAGCCAGTTTTTTAAACCTGTGTGCTGCAAACTATCTAACCACTCTTGCGTCGATATGGCAAATATTTGACCAGTTAAAATCTCCTCAATTTCATCAATTCGACCTTTAATATAGTCTTGATATTGAGCCGAATCAGAATTTAATTGGGCATCCAGACTAAATGCTTTTCCCTCGACAAATAAGAACTGTTTGGATAATGGCAGTAAATTGGTTAAACGAGCGGCAACATGGCTACTCTGATCCGTTTCATTAATAAACTTGGGCCAATCCAATAAAATTCGCCATAAATGCTCGCGGGTGGTTTCCAGATTAACCAATAATTGTTGAGCATTGCTAATACTCTTATTGATCGAAATTCCCATAGCTTCCTGACTGGCTGATAAAGCCGTATAAGCCTGTGCTGTGCCACACACGCTATAAAGCAAAGAAATCAGCTCTAATAATTGCTGAACGGATTTTCCTTGAAATAGTTTCACCGCCTGTAAGGGCCGGGTGGATTGAATATTAACTTCAGATGGCTGATTGTCTTGACGACACAGATTAATTTCCAGGTTGCCTTCGATATTCATTGGTAAGAGAAAATAATAGTTAAAAAATTATTGGCTAAATTAAGCTTAGCATGAAATAGCTGTTCAGGTTCAAATTTGGTGAATAAATTGTATTCCAGGGGGGGAAGAAATCAGTTGAATGCTTAGAGCCAATAAAGGCACTAAGCCATAACATTTTCAAAAGCTGGCTTCAAACTATAAAACCGACCCAGAAATAGGGGGGCTATTGCGTTAAGTCGGATTTTACTGTTTAAAATCAAGCTTTGATTGGAAATGCTATGTTCAACTGATTTCCCGGCAAATTATATAGGAATACAGGATATTTGAGAAGGGGCAGAAAAATTAAGTAGTAGGTCTAAATTAACAAAATTTAAGGGAAGAAATAATCAGTCATACTATCAACTTTTCTGGTTATTTAACTAATAATTAAAAATTCCCTGTAAAATATAAGTTTTGTGGGAAAAATCCTACAAGTTATTTTGAATGGTTGTGTTAGGATAACTATTATTATAAAAATTGGGGTATTAAGTCAGACTATTTTTTTCCTTTTAATCATGATGAATTTGAGCATAAACATTGGGTTGGAATGGCGAACTCGTAGATTTAATAAAAAAACAATAATTCTGAAAGTAAAAACTTTTAATCCATTGATTCTTTGTCTCTTTAGACTTGCTAAACACGAGAATATGTAATAAACAAAACTAATTTAAGGTACAGTTATATGAAATATGTACATTCCGCGTTTATTGTATTTTTTAGTATTGGGGATTTTTGTTAAAGATGTTCATGCTGAAGACAATTATGATATAAACCTTTCTATCAGTGGAGTAAAAAAAGGTATTGGTAATTTAGAAATATTTTTTAAGTTTTTTTCAGAACAAGGACTAATTGAAAAGCAAATCTTACTATCTATTGGAGACCAGGACAGACATGGAAAATTCCAACATAAGTTTGAATATGGAGATAGTGATATTGAAAAAGACTTTTACTTATTTGGACGGCTTTTATCAAAAGACGGTAGCGGGAAAACAATTGGGTTCCTTCCTCTTAAGTTGGTAAAAGTTGAGGGAAGAAATATTGATAAAGATATTTTTAAAAAGGAACGAAAACGTATAGATCTAAAAAATATGCGAATTATTTATTTTGGAGAACATGCTTTAGATCTAGATGGCTCAAGCTGTTGGAGGAATACGATAACCAAAAAAACTGGGCTTGCAGCGAGAGAAAGTTATCCATTTGTCGATTTCCAGGGTTTTACAGACGATAGTACGATTATTGCTCTTACCGCAGTAAAAGATCTTATTGAATATCGATTTATTAATTCCTGCCCTACATGGAATAGACTTAGAGGAATTTTAAGAGATGGTATGGCACAAGCATGGACCAGCCTTAATCCTCGGCATCTAAAAAAAGTTCTAGATTACTTGCAATCACTTAATAATCTTGCAACTACAGATAAGAATTGGCGTGAAGTTCATAAAATATATAACGACGTATTAATTTCTTTGTTAGAGCGTGTGGGGAAAAATCGCTTACCGAATAATCAATTGATTGAAGAGATTGTATTTGAACGACATCGAGGTTTAATAGCAAGTCATCTCAATTATATTGTTTGGAAACTAGACGATTTAATAAATGCATATCTTCGGCAGCAAGAATATGAAAAATGTTTGAGTTTGTTTTCAGAGATAAAGAACGCAATTCCTTCAAGTGAACGTGCTCAAAGCTTCATTAAAAATAAGCAAGCAATGCGAGATAAAATTATCTTGATGTTTCAAACTTCAACCGTATGTGCTGCAAAAATGGCTGGAAGCATCGAAATGGTAGAAATGGTAAATAACCTTTCAAGACAGTCAGTAGGTAATGCATATATACATGATTACTTAACCTTATTTAATAACCTTGATCGACTTTCTGGAGAACAATTTCCGTACCGAAGCCCAGATATTGGTAATCACTCAAGAATTAAAGAAATAAAAAAATACTATGAGGCGTTCGAAAGAAATGTGCGTGGTATAAATATTCCTGGTGGAGGAAACAACTAATGTTATTTGTGAAGCAAAAAGTTTCTATGATTCTTGGGTTAGTGCTAATCACGGTGCATCTGGGTATGACAGCATTTTTATGGTTTAAATTTTCCAGCGTTTCTACAGTTTACATTGAAAAAATGGCCCTGCCAATTTCGGCGGCTTTTTCTGTATCGATTGTAAAATGGTTTATTGATAACAAAGGTATTATTAAGGAGAATGATAGAATTTTTGTGGGATTTCCGTACGTTATTCTTGTGACAATAATAATGTCTGCTTTAGTCGCTGCATATGTCGGAGGAGCGATTTTTTATTTGTATTTTGATACAAGTATGAAGCCGTCAGAATTAAATAATTTCTATCTGTTTGTTCAGTCAACAATGGGGGGGATGTTAGCGTTGCTGTTTTCAGATCTTTATGAAAAGCCGATTGAAAATACAGAATCATGAGCTTAAGTATTAAAGGGCGACATATATTCAACCTAAAATCCTCAGTTAACCCTGCTGAGATAAAAAATCTAGCATAACCAGAGAAAAAAAACTGATTTTTTGTATTAAGTAAAAGCTGTTAACTCACCAGGCGATTCATTTGTAATTTTGACCTTAAACTTCTCCATAGCTTTCGCTAAAATCAGGTTCCAACATTGCTGAATAGTCAACTGCGGCGCAATTGCTTTAAGTTCTTTAAAAAAATGAACCACTCTCTTATAAGCATTTTTGATCAGCGTGGTATCTCCATGGGTACTGGTCACCACCATTTTCTTTTGACGACTATGTTCAGTGTAACGACCAATACTGCTGAGTAATAAGGGCCGACTAGTAATGGCCTCGTGATGTTTTTCAGGAATGGCCAATCGCACAAACAGATTCCACCAGTTATATAATCGATGGGGTCGTAGTAAATTGATTCATCTATTGAAGCCAACTTGGTTAAGATTTGTTCATTCTAGTATGGTTAAAACCGTTTTATGATTAGAAAATCTCTGGTACAGGTGTTGGTTCGATTCTTTCAACCAAGAAAAACTACCGAACTCCAAGCTCTACATGCCAACAAACTTTAATTGCTTCTAATCCACTCATACAACTCTTTGTATTTGGAAGCAGTCAATTAGACATATTTCACTAACTCTATTAAAATGTATCTATGAGAGATACAGTGGGACTTTTGTTGAATGATTAAGACCTTTAAGCATAAATGGTTAAAGGAGTTTTTTATAGAGGATAAAATCCATAAAAAGATCCCTGCTGATATTGATAATCGTTTGTTTAGAAAGCTTCAATTAATTGATGATGCAAAGACTGATCAGGATTTACGTGTTCCGCCCAGTAATCATTTTGAAAAGCTATCCGGAAATTTGGAAGGGAAGTATTCAATTCGAGTTAATCGACAATGGCGTTTAATATTTTGCTGGGATAGTGGAAGTGGGGAAGCTTTGGAATTATATCTCGATAACCATTCTTATCGTTAATGCAGTTAAAAAATAGTGTTATAGTGGATTTTATGAATATTACAAAACGAAAGCCGGTTAGTGTTGGTGAAATGTTAAAAGAAGAGTTTTTGACTCCAATGAAAATCACTCAAAGTCAATTAGCTGATGCAATGGGGGTGGGGCGAAAAACTGTGAATGAGCTTTGTAACGACCGTCGTGCAATTACTGCAGATACCGCACTGATGTTGGCAAAGGTATTTCAAAACAGCCCGGATTTCTGGCTTAATTTACAACAGCGAAATGATATTTGGAGCGCTTTAAATACACCCAGTAGGCGTGAAAGAATTGATAAAGCACATCCAATAGCAGCTTAATAAAAAAGCACCAATTAGAAACAGTTTGTGAGTTTTCTAATCGGTGCATAGGGAAATTCGTTAGGATAAAAAATAAAGAGGGCAAAGCAAATATTATAGGTAATATGGGTTTATATCGTTAATAGACCAAAGAAAAATTTAGGCATATTTTGAATATTTATGCAATTCGACTGATTAACCCCTGTGAAACCCATGTTTTCAGTAGTGTTGCAGCTCGCAATGGGATGTCGTCCAAAAGTATAAAAGGCACCAATATTTCACAGATTCCTTCAAAGTTTGTATTTTTTATTAAAGCATCTAAAGCCTGCTGTTCATCGGGTTCTATAGAGCGGAATTGAGTAATTAAGTTACTGCGCCAGATTACCCAAGCTTGAACAGGAGTTTTGACCGCAGGTATAAGAGAGGGGGTATCTGAGGTTAGGTTTTTCCATATTTCCGGTATATTCCAGTCAAAATCCATGCGATGGACTGATGGGTGTATGATGAATTTAAGTGTGGGCCAATCTTCCGGGACTATTAATGATAGCTCTTGTTCAGTCAGGACTTCGCTATTGCCGGAATCAAAGGCTTGTCCTAGATTCCATTCAAATAATGCCAGTTGGGTAATCCAGGGAATATCTTCCATAAAATGGAGTGTGCTGATATAAGTGGGAAAATGTTTACCGAATTCTCGTAGGCTGAAATAATGTGATGGATGGGCATTGATATAGGCATCGGCCAATTGTTCAAATTGTTCCTCACCTAAAGTGGTGAGCATCGCTGGATAGTCGTTTTCCAACACTTCTTTTAAGCGTAATCGATATCCAACGCTATAGATGGATAATTGTCTTTCCGGTGTTGCCCTGCCGCTATTATTAATCCAGTCTATTTGAGGGTTATCCGTCAGTTCTGGATCTAATAAATAAGTCTGAAAATTCTGTTGTAATTCGGCTAAGCGAGTCATGCGACTTTTTCTCTTAATTGGTTTTCGGCAATATTTCTAACGATTTGAAGTTCTTCCAATAGGTTATTTAAGGGAGGAATATTATCATCCCGTTCTATCATTGCAGATACCCGTCCAAAACGTTGTACTGCTTTGCTATAAAGGTCAAATACGGGATCACAAATTGGTTGATCATGGGTGTCGATAATAATATCGCTTTGTTGCGTATGACCTGCTAGATGAAACTGACAGACGCGTTCTACGGGAACGGCTTTTAAATAAGTTAGGGGATCAAATTTATGGTTAAAGGCGCTGACATAAATATTGTTAATATCGAGTAAGATTAAACAATCGGCACGCTCGGCGACTGCTGTTAAGAATTCCCATTCGCTGATTTGAGATTCTCCATAACTGACGTAACTGGAGACATTCTCCAATAATATCTGTTTTCCCAAGTATTCCTGAACTTGATTAACGCGATCGGCGACATGTTGTATTGCTTCTTCAGTATAAGGCAATGGCATTAAGTCGTGTAAATTAATGCCTTCGACGCCGGTCCAACATAAGTGATCGGAGATCCATTCAGGGTTGACTCGGTTATTCAGTGTTTTTAATCTTTTCAAATAGTTTTTATCGAGGGGAGCGGTACTGCCGATGGACATGGAAACACCATGCATAACCATTGGATAGAGTTCTCTAATACGATCCAGGTAGTAGAGCGGCTTTCCTCCGTCTACCATATAGTTCTCAGAAATGATTTCAAACCAATCAACATCCGGTTTTTCGCTTAAAACGGATTCATAGTGCTCTTTACGTAATCCTAGTCCAAAACCAAGATAAGGAAGATTATTGTGCTTCATGTCAAACATAGTTTGTTCCAGTTAAAACTGCTCCCGATATAAAAATCGGGAGACAATTAATAGGCAGGCATTTACTTGGTTGGCATTGTTGTAGAACCACCAATATCGTCACAGGCTTTTTCCGACATGGATACAAATCCTTGGCCCTTACAGGATGCCATCCCTTTACATGCATTGCTTGCTGTTTTACAGTCGTTATGGCCCTTGCATTTATTAACGCCATAGCAGTGTACATCTGCACTACTTCCTGCTTGGACACTGGCAACGGGTGCTGCTGAAAAAATGGCTGCCGCTGCTGTTGCCATAGCTAATCGTGAAAACTCTCTTCTTGTACTCATGGTATTACTCCTAATTTTATAAATTATTAATTTGTGTAACGGATTAAGTTGATTACAACTTTGTCAATTTGCGAGTGTTATTGTGTTAAGCACTCTAAGTTTGACTTAGTTTGAATTCTAGAAGGAGAATGTCACGGAATTATCACAATAGCTTAACGATAGAATAACAAAGTGATTTCGTGAGGATTATGATTGTTATTCCCATTAACTATAGCGTAAAGCCACTTAATTGGATTAAATTTGAATTTAAGATTAAAATTAAAACTACTCCTTTAAATTTCACTGTTGGAGATAAACTATATGGAAGCTTCGGTAACTGAGATTGAAAAAATTATTTCCCAATTACCACAGGAACAGTTAAAACAATTTAGAGCTTGGTACGAGAAATTTGATGCTGAAAACTGGGATGAGCAAATTGAAGAAGATGTATCCAATGGCAAATTAGATTCATTTGCAGCTAGTGCTATAGCTGCTCATAAAGCTGGGAAGTCGAGAAAGTTGTGATTCATTATGCGAGCCCATCATTTTGGTCAGCTTATAACGGATTACCTTTTTCAATACAAAAACTGGCAGATAAAAATTATGAACTTTTAAAACTAAATCCCCAGCATCCATCCTTACATTTTAAGAAAATAAAAAACTATTATTCAGCACGTGTGGGAGTTCATTATCGAGCTTTAGGAGTTGAAGTTGATGATGGTGTTCTTTGGTTCTGGATAGGAAGTCATGCCGAATATGACAAGCTCATTTCCTAATTAATGCAATGTTGAATAATATGCTGTGCTTATCTGTAACTAATAAACTTAGACATATTTTGCTGAGATAGTGGAAGATTCAGACGTTTGCTAAAGTGTTTGGAAAAAGCCCTGATTTTTGGCTTAATTTGCAGCAAAGAAATGATATTTGGAGTGCTTTAAATACGCCAAGCAGATGAAAATGAATCGATAAAGAAAATCCAATTGCAGCCTAAAAGTGTTAAGTTCTTTAAGGTATTGAATACCTAACATTAATTCACCAATACATCAAACAACTCTTTTCCCTTTAATAGTAAGGGAATGGCACAACCAGAATGCACATCGCTTTGATTTAATGATTCGTCATCAATAGCAAATAGTTGTACCTGGCTAGCACCAATATTTTGAAAATAATTATATGCGACTTGGGTATTTTGATAGGGAACCTGTTCATCTTGAGTGCAATGAAACAGGTACGTAGGATTATTGGGAGTCCAGCGGTAAACGTCGTTTTCGTACAAACTGACTTTCAGCCATGGATTTTGTTGACTTTGCAATTGATCGTAAAGGTTTTGAGTAAATAATTGCCGGTTTTCCGGTATGGCGTCATTAATTTCAGAACCGCTTTTGGTTCCATCAAATAGATTACTGATACTCTGATCATAGGGTGAATGGAATATTTCGCTTAAACTATCTTTAAAATCATATACCTGTTTATAGGCTAAAATGGTGTAAGGAAAATAATAGGGATTGGGGTGCGTGGTGTCGTCAAAAAAACGTTCCAGCATGGAGCCTGACATATCATAGGGGCCTGCCATTGGTGCCGATGCGGTAACGGTAAATTCCTCACCATAGTTTCGTTGGATTTCTCTATGTACCGCCATAGTGGCATAACCGCCTTCTGAATAGCCAATTAAAAACAGTTGTCCGTTTAATGAGATGTTTTTTTCATTGCTTAAGGTTTTTGTCGCACGCAAGGCATCAATGACTGTGGTGGCCAGGGAATGAGCATGCACATAGGGATGCAGCAAAGTGGATTCTCCCAGGCCTAAGTAATCGCTGGACACGACCACATAACCACTGGCGGCCAACCCCAAACTGGGAAGGTCATTTGGGTCCATACTGGGTGCGCCGTTTCTTAACACTTCTGTGCCGTGTTGGTAGGCAATTAAAGGAAATGATTTTTCTTCTCCTACCGGCAGAGCTACTAATGCCGATGCTTCTACTAATGTACCGGCAGGGTCAATGGTTTGATAGGTAACAGAGTAAACAGCAATATCGTTTTGGGCTTGCAAGTTGATGCTTGCGTTGTTTTGAAGATTATAAAAACTGACCAGTAGGTTAAATTGTGATTGTGTGACTTCGTTGACTAATGTTGATTTCGTCAGGTTTCCGCGTCCGGCGATATTTTCGCTCTGCAGAGATAGATTGGTTATTTTAAAAAGTTGGTCTTGTTGGTGAGTAATGGTTGCACTGTATAACTGACCATCGAAATTAACTCGTTGCAAATTAAAATTCAGGTTACCATCTACGTTAATAGTACTGGCATAGCTTGGGCTATCATTTCTGGCTATGGCCGAGGTTAATTGCAATTGATCTGAGCCTGCCAGTGAAAATTCGGCGGAATAATTTTGTCCCTGATAGTTTAAAAAGGGGACGAAGATTGAGTTGTTTTGAGATGAATAGAGGACCTCTCCCCAGGCAACCGTATAAGGGGAAAGTAATAGACATAAGAACAATACCATTGAATTTTTTTGTTTCATTACCTTTTTACTCTTTAACGGAATGAGAAATGTTTCTATGCTTATAAAGTATGCAAGTAATTTGTGAGTCAGATCATTATAACGTTCTATTTGGCTTGAAGATAATCCGATCATCGTTATAATGATTTTTACAATAAAAATAAAATACTAATAATAAAATCCAAATCAGTGTAACAATCGCTTATTAAAATAAACTAAGCACCGGCAGGCTGATTTTGATTAAAGGAAAATCGTATGTCACGTTATTCTGTTATACGTCTTTTTACTTTAGTTACTTTTGGGGTGATTCTACATTCAGCAAATTCACAAGATATGCCGATCCTAAATAGTAGTGATGGAAGCTATGTCTTAAATATACCCTATCTTGAATACAACGCTGACAATAATCAACAGGCATATGCCGCTTTGTTAACTTCGACGAATTTACAGCACTTTAGTATTGGTTCGATAGCAAATGTAGATTTATTAAATGATACTGCTAATGTTTCCAGTTCATCCATTTCCGCCGGAGCATTTGAATTAAAAATTCCTTATTTACAGGTACAGAACTCTTCTGAAAAATACAGTGTTAATTTATCTGCTGAGACCGACTTATCGTTATTTGAAGTTGATTTCCAATCGATTAAAGCCGTTTTTACCGAAAGTGTTTCCGATTTTTCCAGTCAGCTAAGCATTGGACCAGAAAATTTACAGACTTTAGCCGGAAAATCGATTGGTTCCTCGACCAAATTAAAATTAAATTGGACCCAACCGGAAAACTTTTCCGTTGATCATTATGAGATCAGTGTGACGGAGCAAAATCAGGAACGTGAATTTCGGCTGACAGCTAATAATGATGTTAGCTCGGTAACCATAAGTGATTTAAAGTCCGACACCAATTATTCTGCGACTCTATATGCCTGCGGGGATTCAAGCTGTAGTCAGTATGCTATTGCGAAGTCACAGATTGTCCGTACTGCCAAGGAATATTGGCAGTTACAGGGTAGTGGCAATAGCGTATCGGGGCTGATGGTGCCAGTTTCTGACGGCAATGCTCGAATTAGTGCCACGCGAATCGGACCGGATGCCGGAACCAGTAATGCCGACACAGTACAATTGTATTATGGTCCTTTTACGCAACCGGGTGGCAATAGTACCCTGGCGGTAGCTGCCGGTAATAAAAATGGCAGTCATAGTAATAGCCCCTATCTGGAATTTACCAGTTTGGCTTATGAATCAGGATTAATCTCTATGAATCAGGTTCTTGCTCCTGGTCAGCCTATCGATTCTCCTAATAACAATCTTGGGGTCAATAATAATCTTAGAGCCGATGACTCCAGTTTTTCATACATCATTCAGGTATCGACCGGACAAGGCATCCCACTTAGCAATGGCAAAATCCGTTTGTTTTTTGAAGCTACCGGAAGTGATAATAAAACTCGGGTGTTCTGGATAGATAGTCAGGATGGTTTTATCGGACAAGATTTTAATAGCGGTTCTGCGATGACTTGCTCAACCGAAGATGAGTACGGTCCTAATGGTAATTGCGTACCATCACTGGCTATTGGTGTAGATGGCGATACGACTAGCGGTAACCTTAAAATCAGTAATGCGCGGCAACAAAAAGTGGGATTCCCAACCCAATCGGATTGGCGCTGGGATCTCGCTAAAGGCACCTTTATGGTATTTACTACGGACACTGTTGAAGGTTGTTCGGATAGCCGCATGAATCATGCTTATGCCGTATGGGATGGCAATAGTCATTGGAAGGTTCAATATGAAAGTAGCGGTTGCCCAAAGATGTTTAAATCCGCTCAAGCCTGTTTCCCCATGCATATTGGCGGGGTACGTTACAAAATGTATTGCGGTGATCCTTCCCAGGAAGAGGGACGCCTAAATAATAGCGGCATACCCTTTTTGGGACCCAAACAATTGCTATATGCCGACGCTACTCTAGGTGGCGATATTGGCGTAGTGGATTTTGAGGATTGGGAAGAGCAAAGCTTGGTTAGGGATGTGGTGTTTTTATGGCCGGATGGTAGTGAATTCAGCGTGGCGGATGAAGGTTATATAGATGATTATCATTTTCTAGCACCCACCGGAGAGCTAAGTTTTCAAGTGATGTATATGGCGATTACCGATGGTGAAACGGTTCCGGTAGCCGCTACGGCCATTTTACAAAATCCCTGATGCGAATTTGATGAAACACCTTTCAGCACCCATTTACGGCACATCTATCGAACAGCAATGGCTTGATTATAATAATCATATGAATGTGGCCTATTATGTCTTGATATTTGATCGGGCTGAGGAGCTATTGTTTGAATCCATTAACCTGGGTGAAGAATCGGCCGAAACGCGTGGAATGTCTTGGATGGTTCTGGAAAGCCATATTACTTATGAGCGTGAATTATCTTTAGGACAATCGGTGGAAGTACGAATGCGTTTAATAGACCATGACCATAAACGTTTACACTTGTATTTGGAAATGCATACTGTTGGTGATGATAGTTATTTAGCTTCTACCCTGGAACAGATGATTATCTGTGCCGATCTGAATGCCCGTAAATCCGCTGAATTGCCTGTCGATGTAATGGACAAAATCAAAAATATTGCTAAAGAACATGCCCATTTGGCAATGCCGGAAAACATTGGACGAAAAATTGGAATTCGTCGCTGATATTCTTTGCTTCATTAGTCTGCTTGCAACTCTCAATTGCCTAAACTTATAAACCAATTAATTCGGCATGCAGTCCCTACCTAGTCGACCCTTAAATAATGCCTAACCATTTGATTAAATGGTATAAATTGTCTTTATTGATCGTCAGTTTCGACCGGAAATGTTATAATAACATCAGGTTTTCTGGTCGAAATGGTGTAAAAATGTACACAGATTCTTCTCAGTATCAACAGCTCAGTTTTTTCGGTGAGGA